>ULOF01000073.1_pt1 | contig 65226 bp, 31 predicted proteins | sample 1952371 | NCBI WGS metagenome assembly ULOF01 (sample SAMEA4835597, study PRJEB28245) | human gut metagenome | biome: gut microbiome; material: fecal sample | place: Denmark | collected 2008 | reverse complement strand
ACGACGCGGTGAACCATGATAGGTCTTTGTCTTTCGCCATTCTCGTCGACGTATTCCAAGCCGAAGTTGAGCGGCATCTGGAAGTCGAGTTGAATCGTGCCGCATTGCCACGTTCTGCCGAGAGTATCTTCGAGGTGGAAGTCGATTTTCGGACCGTAGAATGCGCCGTCGCCTTCGTTGACGATATACGGAAGTCCGATTTTTTCAAGAGCGGTTTTGAGTCCGTTTGTTGCGGCTTCCCAATCCTCATCGCTTCCCATGCTGTCCTCTGGACGTGTGGAAAGTTCAACGAAATACTTAAATCCGAATTTGCTATAAACTTCGTTTATAAGATGCACCACGCCGATGATTTCGTCAGTGATTTGTTCTCTTCTCATAAAGATATGAGCGTCGTCTTGCGTGAAGCATCTGACTCTGAACAGACCGTGGAGCGCACCTTTGAGTTCGTGGCGGTGCACGAGTCCGAGTTCACCCACGCGAAGCGGCAAATCGCGGTAACTGTGCGGTTCGCTCTTGTACACCATAACGCCGCCCGGGCAGTTCATCGGCTTGACGCAATAAGTTTCGTCGTCGATAATCGTTGAGTACATATTGTCTTTGTAGTGATCCCAGTGACCGCTGGTTTCCCACAAATGACGGTTCATAATCATAGGAGTGGACACTTCGACGTAATGGTCGCGAGTGTGGATTTCACGCCAATAATCGATGAGCGAATTTTTGATTGCCATTCCGTTTGGCAAGAAGAACGGGAATCCCGGCGCTTCGTCGCAGAGCATAAACAGTTTCATTTCCTTGCCTATGCGGCGATGATCGCGCTTTTCCGCCTCCTCGAGAAGTTTGAGATAGTCGTCGAGTTCCTGTTGAGTGGCAAAAGCCGTACCTTTGACTCTCGTGAGCATCTTGTTGTTTTTGTCGTTCTTCCAGTATGCGCCCGATTGTCCCATAATCTTGAACGCTTTGAGCGCCTTGGTGTACGTGAGGTGAGGGCCTACGCACATATCGATATACTCGCCTTGCTGATAGAACGTGATGACCGCGTCGTCGGGAAGGTCGCCGATATGCTCGACTTTGTATTTCTCTCCCCTCTGTTGCATAAGCGCAATGGCCTCCTCGCGAGGAAGAGAGAACGCCTTTATCGGAAGATTCTCTTTGACGATTTTCTTCATTTCCGCTTCGATGCGCGCAAGGTCGTCGTCGGTGAGTTTGGTTTCGCCGAGGTCAACGTCGTAATAAAAACCTTTCTCGTTGGCAGGACCGTAAGCAAAGTCTGCTTCGGGGAAAAGACGTTTGATTGCCTGCGCCATAATGTGCGCGGCGGTGTGACGGATAACGTGCAATTCTTCTGCTTTGTCCGTGATTTCTCCGACCGTGCCGTTGTTGTAGATAACTTTCATAAAACGCTCCTTTTATGACGATTTATTTCTCATTTTCGTGGATTTCAAACAAAAAAACCCTCGAAAAAAACGTACTCCTACGCTTTTCCCAAGGGCGCATAAATGCTCGGTTCCACCTTGATTTTTACTTGCTTTTCCTTTTACGCAAGGTGTGCGGCGACGCTTACTGTCGTTTCGGCGCGCGACTCCGGAATGGTCTTCGCTCAACCTCCGCAAAGAAACTCCCAGCAAACGTTTCTCTCTCTCGGTGCGGAAATGAAGAGTTACTCTTTCCTTCACAGTCTTTATAAATTTTTCGACTTGATTATATCACCCAAGCATTTGGCTGTCAATTTATTTTACAACTTAACTCTCAAACGCACACGTTCTGCCGGTTTGTTGCGGTTGCTCCGCCGATTTGTCTTCTCTCGCCACACGTCAAACGCAACGGTTCGGTTGATTCGATTTCTTTTTTACTCTGAAAATACTATGAAAAAATATTTTTCTATATAAAAACGACGATGCAAGCGCATCGTCGCATACTTTTGGGTTGTTGTACCCTTCTTTGTGTTGTTTCACTCTACTATCTCTTTCTTTTGCTCGTTGCTAAGGTGTATGAGTTTGTTGTCAACGCCGAGTTTGTTGAGCAAGTTTCGCACCGCATTGTCAAGCGGCTTGCCTTCGCGATAGTCCGCCTTGAAAATCCAGTCCACCCTCTCGTGCTTGAGAAGAGGTTGCACTTTTTCTTTCTGTCCTTCCTGATAGAGCGCAATGGAGTGACCGCCCGACAGTTTGACGAGTTTCATACACGGCACGTCGGTGAGTCCGTCGCCGAGGTAAATCATATTGTTGAAATACACTCTTCTCTCGTTTTCGGGGGTGGAAGCGTTGACGTCTACGTTGTTGCTTATGTCGAGAACGCCCTTGTTTATGCGGTATACGAACTGGGTTTTGTTGGTGTAATTGACCGCCATTTTCGCCCACATTGCGTTGCCGTCCTTGCCGTACAAAAACTCGCTTGCAAACACTTTTTTGAAGTGTTTTGCGATGCTCGTGCCGTCGATAATCTCTTTAAGTCCCGACGAGAGAACGTAGTGTTCGACCTTTACGCCGGCCTCTTCGCCGTAGCGGTTGATACGCTCGAACCAATCTTCCACTCCGGGCAGATACTCCACGAACTTTCCGCACTCTACGAGGTCGCGACGTTTGAGCGGTTTGCCGTTTTCTTCAGCTTTGACCATCATGGCGTACATATACGCAAGCACGCTGTCCATCTGCTCTTCGGAAGCGAGTTTTTGCGTACCGTCCCAAAAATCGTCGGGATTCATACCGAGGCTGGGAATAAACGTATACTCCTGCATATCGCGTGTGATGAGCGTTTTGTCGAAGTCGTACATTATCGCTACAATTGGTTTTTTCATATAGACGTCACCTATCGTTTTTTATTGCAAAACGTATTATAACACGTTCCCATGCGCATTTCAAGCATGTTTATTCGGGTGCGGGTGTCCCGCCCTCAGTTATTAACTATTAATTGATAATCATTAATTATTGGCGTACGTTGTGTTCTTCTGTATAACGTCGTGTGCGCCGCCTTCTTTTATGCTGATTGCGGACACGAGCGTCATCTTTGCGTCTTTGTGCAGTGCCGCTATGGTCGTTGCGCCGCAGTTGCACATTGTTGATTTTACTTTGTAAAGGCTCTTACGCACGTTGTCTTTGAGGCTTCCTGCGTAGGGAACGTAACTGTCCACACCCTCTTCGAAGCCGAGTCCGCTCTTGCCGCCAAGGTCGTAGCGCTGCCAGTTTCTTGCACGGTTGCTGCCTTCGCCCCAGTACTCTTTGACGTAGTTGCCGTTGATGACGAGTTTGTTGGTGGGGCTTTCGTCAAAGCGTGCAAAATATCTGCCGAGCATAAGGAAGTCTGCGCCCATTGCGAGTGCGAGAGCCATATGATAATCTTGCACGATGCCGCCGTCCGAGCAGATGGGGATATATACGCCCGTCTTTTTGAAATACTCGTCGCGAGCCTCCGCAACCTCGATAAGTGCGGTTGCCTGTCCTCTGCCGATGCCTTTTTGCTCGCGAGTGATGCATATCGAGCCGCCGCCGATACCCACTTTTATGAAATCTGCGCCGCAGTCGGCAAGGAAGTTGAATCCGTCCTTGTCAACGACGTTGCCTGCGCCGACTTTGACTTTGTCTCCGTAGTTTTTGCGGATATAATCGAGGGTTTTCTTTTGCCAAATCGTATAGCCCTCCGACGAGTCTATGCACAAAACGTCCGCACCCGCCTCGATGAGCGCCGGCACTCTTTGCTCGTAATCGAGCGTGTTTATGCCTGCGCCGACCATATATCTCTTGCTCGAATCGAGAAGTTCGTCGGGATTCTTTTTGTGTTGGTCGTAGTCCTTGCGGAAAACCATATAAAGCAATCTGCCCTCGTCGTCGATAATGGGAATGGAGTTGAGTTTGTGATCCCAAATGATGTCGTTCGCCTCGATAAGAGTGGTGTTTTGCGGCGCGGTTATCAGTTTTTCAAGCGGAGTCATAAACTCTTTGACCTTAAGGTCAACTGCCATACGACTCACTCTATAATCGCGGCTTGTGACCATGCCGAGCAACTTGCCGTTTGACGTTCCGTCGTCGGTGATCGGAATGGTGTTATGCCCCTTTTGTGCCACGAGCGCAAGCACGTCGGCAAGAGTGTTTTCGGGCGTAAGATTGCTGTCGGATACGACGAATCCTGCCTTGTAATTTTTCACTTTTCTCACCATCTCCGCTTCGCTCTCGATGGATTGCGATCCGAAGATAAAAGAAATCCCGCCTTCTCGTGCCAGTGCGATTGCAAGCGTATCGTTGCTCACCGATTGCATTATGGCAGAGGTCATCGGGATGTTGAGAGAAAGCGACGGTTCTTCACCCTTTTTGAATTTTACGAGCGGAGTTTTGAGGCTCACGTTTGCAGGAATGCAATTCTCGTCCGTGTAACCGGGGATAAGCAAATACTCGTTGAAAGTTCTCGAGGGTTGATTGAAATAAGTTGCCATACGACCTCCTGTCACTCCGCTACGCCGCAAACTTCTTCACGCCGTGCTTGGAATTATAAAATTTTTTCCATTATATCCGTAAAAACCGCACAAAGCAAGTTATTATGCCGCTTTGCCCCGTCGTTTCATAAAAAAACGACCTATATTCGCACTTTAACGGAAAAATCGTTGCAAAATTGCGAATATAGGCCATAAATTTGCTTTATTTTAACCCGATGCGAGCGTCAATAAAACTCTTTGCTCGTGTTGCTCTTCCACTCCGAATAGCCCTGCGGATTGGGAGATTGCGTTTTGACAAACTCGCAATATCTCTTGCGAAGTTCCGCTTCGAGCGCAAAATCTTTTTCGTCAAACTTGCGCCACGGATGCTGATTCAAGCCGAAAACGTACCATAAATCCGCACTGTGCCACGCTCCCTTGTCGTCGCCGGGCAACGGGTGATAAAAATGCGACACCCACACCTTGCCGTTGCCTGCCCTCATAGCCTTCTTGGCTATGCGCTCGAGATAAGGCGCAAGCAAATCGTTTTTGGTGACGCCCAAAATGCACGGGATTTGCTCGTCTTTATACGCGTTTTTATAGAGGTCCTTACGCACGATTTCACCGTCGAAAACGGGCATCGTGGAAAGCATTGACATTGCAAGATTTCGTTTGTTTTGTCTGTACCAGGCAAGATACAAGTCCTGCGCTCCGCAAGTTTTGGGGTCTAATCCCCTCTTTTGCAAATCCTTGCGGACGCGAGCGAAAAAACGTTTTGCTCTCTTTTGAGATTTCGGCGCGAAAATTCCGCGCACGCTGCCGCCGCCCGAAAGCATAATCGCGCCTTTGACCGTCTCTTTGACATTGGGCAACAGCACGAGATTCTGAAGAGATATCGCGCCTGCGCTCTGACCCATAAGCGTGATGCTGGACGGATCGCCGCCAAAGACGGAAATATTTGCCTTTATCCACTCGATTGCGCAAATCATATCGTAAAATGCAAGGTTCTGCGCGCCCTCGTCGGCGTTATAGCCGAAAACGTTGAGTCTGTAATTTGCCGTGACGCAGATTACGCCCTCCTTTGCGATTTCCGTGCCGTCGAAAGGACGCTCGTCGCTAGAACATATCACGAACGCTCCGCCGTGAATATACAACAAGACGGGCAGATTTTGCGCATTTTTTGGCGCGTATACGTTGAGATTCAGACAGTCTTCGGAATGACGAAAAGTCATACCTTTTCTGAACTCGTCGTAATAGAAAATATCCTGTTTTGACTTGGATTTGCTCTCGTCGAAAAACTGCCTGAATTGCGGGCAACCGTCCCCTCTTCTCGTGGCGTCGACCTCTTTTGCAAGCGGCTCTAAAACGGGCTTTTTGAATCGTTCGCCTCTTGCGAATCTGATACCCAAAAAGGAAGCCGTTTCGCCTCTGTCAATACCTTTGATAACATGATTTTGATCGTTTATAACGTAGTCCATTGATTGATGTTCTTTATTGCTTAACACTCGCGTATTTCAGCAATAGTTATATTGCACCTACGGTGCAGTTATATTTGCGCCAAGCGCAAGTGATATTTTTGGCTTGCGCCAAAAGCGATATTGCGAAATTGCGGTGTGAGTTTTTATCCTTGCTCGAACTGATAGCGTGTGTCGGTTGCGCGGTTAGAAAGCGGGAAAACCGCAATATTGAGATGAAGAACAAGCGAAACACTCTGGTGAGCACAATATTTGGATGAAGAACAAGGAAGGCACTCTTTTTCAGGCAGGAGCGTACTTTTGCGTACGTGACTGTTTGCAAAAGAGTGCCTGACGCAGTTATTCGCCAAATAGTGCGCTCACCACTTGTTTTCACAATATTCGCAGAATGCATACATATCCCTCACCTCAACCTTCGTTCCGTCGTCGAGGATCGCTGTGCCGTTCCAAATGCCGTGGACTTGGTGGCAATGCATGCGGAGAAGATTGAGGACGTTGAGATCGCCGTGATGATCGTAGAAAGGAGTCATGGTGAAATCGAATCTGCCGTCTTGAGATACGAAGTGCCACGGCTCGGTGAATTTGTCGGGTTTTGGGAAAACTTCAACGTCGACAGGTCCGAATTTGTGCGCTTTGCCGTCCCAGAAAATCGCGGTTTCGGTGGCGTTGGATTCGTCGCCGATGCCCCAAGTGATTTCAAAACCGAACATATGGTCTTTGCCGTCAGGTCCTTGTACGACCTTCGAGCCGTTGCCCCAATACCATACCATTTTGTAGGGGGTGTTGACTCTGCCCCAGTCGAGGAATGCGAAAGTGTCCTTTTTGTCGAACTTCCACACTTGCTCGCCCCAACGGAACGTGCCCTCGCAAGGCATGCAGTTTTGCTTGGTGGTCATAAAGTATCTCGTGGGTTTGCCCGCAAACGGAAGAACGGTGGTGATGTTTTCAAGCCCGTCCATAATGTCCATGGTGAAATTTGCCTCGACTTCCTTGCCTTTGAATTTGCCCTTGAAATACAACGCCCTGACGTTGGTTTCGGTGACCGCTTTAAAACGAGTGCCCGCAACGGTGTGGTCTACGACGTTCGGCTCGTCGCCCTTGGGAGGAAGCATATATTTTTTGCCGCCGAGGAAAAGCGCAGTCGATTCCAAAATCGTGCCCGAGTGGATTTTGCTTTTTTTGTGCGCGTGATGAAGGTCGGTTATGGACGCTTGCGCGTATCCGCCGATGGAAATGTTGGCAAAACTGATTTGCACCATAAATTCGCCGTTGGAAATCTGATAGAAATCCCACTCTTTTTTGCGGTTGGCAGGTTTTGCTTTTTCACGCTCGTATTCAAATACGTTGTGCCTTGCCCAGCCCGGAGCAAGCAATTTGCCGTCATCGCCCAAAAGTTTGGTGGGCGCGGTGTATTCGGTCTGTTTGCTGTTGAGTTGACCTTCTATCCAACTCGGATAAGTTCTCTTCATAATTTCCCTCCGCTTTACGCCTTGCGGCATAAATGATTATACGAAAAGTATAAAACAAAAATGCCCCCATTTCAAGAGCGATTTTTGACAATAGTACGATAAATGCAATCCCTTTGCAATATTTGAAACAAAGCCTATGAATAAATGTGGATTTGTGTTATGATTTTCAAAAGGAGTAAGCAATGGAAATAAAACCTATCGCACGCATATACACGCCTTTCAAAGAAAAATTCGGCATACCCCGCCAAAGCGGACGAGTCGCAACCACGGGCAAAATCGTTTTTGAAAAGGAGTTCCGCCACCCCGACGCTTTTCGAGGCATAGAGGGATTTTCGCATCTGTGGCTGATTTTCGATTTTTCGCTTGCACACAGAGAAGAGTTTTGCCCCACCGTACGACCGCCTCGCCTCGGAGGAAACGAAAAAGTGGGCGTCTTTGCATCTCGCTCGCCCTATCGTCCCAACTCGCTCGGGCTGAGTTGCGTGCGGCTCGTAGGCATTGAGCATAGCGACGAATACGGCGATTATCTCGTCGTCGAGGGCGCAGACTTGCTTGACGGCACGCCAATATACGACGTGAAGCCTTACGTTCCCACGGACTGCGTGAAAGACGCCGTATGCTCGTATGCGGACAAGCACTTTTTCGATAAACTCGACGTCGTGTGGCAGTGCGAAACGGCATTGCTGACAGAAGATACGAGAGCGGAAATAACAGCTTGCATTGCGGAAGATCCTCGTCCGTCTTATCAGAACTACGAGCGCGAATACGGCATGTCGTTTGAAAAATACAACGTCAAATTCATCGTGTCAAACGGCGTTGCAACGATTATCGAATGTAAAGAACGATAATCTATATAATCGCAAAAATCACCGTTTACGCATCAAAAAACACGCAATAAAATGCGTGTTTCGTTTTTTATCGGGTTATTGCCATACGGCTTTGAGATCGTCAATCGATGAAATATTTGCTGTAATTGGGCTTGAGCATTCTGTGCGGCACGCTGATTTGCGCAAGGAACACCGAGAGCAAAACTATGATGCATCCGACGAACTCCTTTACAGAGTAACTCTCGTGCAAAAACGCTACGCCGCCTATAAACGCGATGACGGATTCGAGCGACATTATGAGCGTTGCAAGTTCGGGCGGAGCGTACTTCTGCCCTATCGCTTGGAATGTGAATCCGACGCCTGCGGACATTATGCCCACGTACAAAACGGGAATAATGTTGTCCGCTATCGCGCTTGCCGGCGGAAAGCCCTCGATTGCCATTGCGGGCAAACTCAAAAGGCTTGCCACGACAAACTGCACGAAGGTTATTTTGAGAGGGTCGGTTTCGTCAACGAACACGTCTATGAACATTATCTGGAGCGAGAACATCACGGCACAAAGAAGCAAGATTGCGTCGGCGTAGGTCAAGCCCGTGTTTTCGTTGATGCACATAACGTAAAATCCGAGCACCGCAAACACGATTGCAAATTTGCCGTTGGTGGGGATCCTGCGTCTCAAAAGCACGTTGAACAACGGCACGAAGACAATATAAAGCGCAGTGATAAATCCCGTCTTGCCTACGGTGGTGTGCGCTATGCCGTACTGTTGAAGATTGTTTGCGCAAAACAGACTTATGCCGCACAACAAACCGCCGATAAAAGTCGCTTTGTTCCAGCCCGTGCGCTTGACGCCCTTCTTTTTGCCGACGAGTTCGAGTATCACGATAAATATGCCGATAACGCCGACGGCAAGGGAAAATCTCAATCCGTTGAACGTGAAAGTCGGCACGTCGGACGACGCTTGTTGCTGAGCAACGAATGCAAAGCCCCAAACGAGCGCACACAGCGTGCAGAACGTTATTCCCGTTAAGTTGTGAGATTTTTGTTTGACCATATCTTTTATTCTATGATTTTTTCAAGCGATTTTGACAGTTTTTTGTAGTCGTCGAGCGACAACGCTTCCCCTCTTACCATTGGTGAAAACCCTGCGTCCCCAATGATTTGCGCCGCCGTCTGTTTGTCTATCTTGAACGCTACGGAGAGATTGTTGGCTAGAGTCTTTCTTCTCATCGCAAAGGACGAGCGCACGAGTTTGTGCAAAAGAGCGACGTTTTCTCCGTCGAGTTTGTTGCGGTCTACGTCTATGCGCACGACCGCGCTGTCCACGTTGGGAGAGGGATAGAACATGGTTCTTGACACGTTTCTCGTGATTTGCGCCTCGCCTGCCATCTCGATTGCAAGCGTAATTGCCGAGTAGTCGGGCGTGTTCGGTTTGGCAACGAAACGGAGCGCGACTTCCTTTTGCACCATAATCGTGATCGATTCGACCTCGAGAGTGCTTTCGATAAAGCGCATTGCAAGCGGAGTGGTGATATAATAAGGCAGGTTTGCAACCACCTTGAATTTTTTGCCGACTATGGCTTCGAGTTGCTCGTCGCTCATTTTGAGCACGTCACGGAACACAACCTCTGCGTTTTCAACGCCTTGCAAAGACAAGGCAAGCACCGCTTCGAGATTTCTGTCGACCTCAAACGAGTATACCTTTTTTGCGACTTTGGCAATGGCGCGCGTGAGCGTGCCTGCGCCCGTTCCTATCTCGACGACAACGTCGCTCGGTGTGATTCCGCTGTCTGCAACGATTGCGTCAAGCAAATTTGCGTCGGTGATGAAGTTTTGCCCGAGCGCCTTGTTGAAGCGAAAATCCACTCCTCTTATTATGTCTTTTATGCTTTTGTTTTCCATTTATTTCCTTATATGCGCGTGCATAAGCCGCAACGAGTCGCACACACTACTTACGTACCAAAGATAAATCGCCAAATCACACAAGACGAAAAATCGAAGTACAAAAGATAAAAACAGGAGTCACGGAAAATGCGACTGCTGTTTTTTCTTAATACTCGGTGTCTTCCCTTATGGTTTCGCGCACCTTGAAATGAGCGCCGACGCTCTTTGCGAGTTCTCCGCACGCTCTCACTTCGTCCTCCCCGATGAAATCCACGACCGACATGGTGGTGTCGATGCCTGCGTTTACGCAGTCTTTTGTGAATTTGAGCATAGCGTCGAACGCCGCCTCGCCGTACTTGCTTCTGCATATCTCCTGATACACTTCGGGCGTTGAAGCGTTGAGCGACACCGATACGCTGTCGATATACGGCGCAATGAGTTTTGCCACGTCGTCGCGCTTGTTGATGAGGTTGCCAAGTCCGTTAGTGTTGATGCGGATTTTGCAACCCTTCTTTTTTAGATACGGCGCAATCTGCGAAATCATCGACAAATTGCACATGGGCTCGCCGAATCCGCAGAAAACGATCTCTTTGTACTTTGACAAGTCGTACATGGAGATATCGTCGACGAGTTCTTCAAAAGTCGGCTCTTTGAGCAACCAAAGGTCGCTTCCGCTCACGCCGTCTTTTATGTTGCGGATGCAAAATTCGCAATTGTTCGGGCAACGGTTGGTTATGTTGAGATACAAACTGTCGCCGAATTCGTAAACGTAATTGTTGGTCATATACACTCTCGAAAAATGTAATTCTATATTTGTGTTTTTTGCAAAATCGATGTTTTATACGATTATTTCATGCGTGTAAACAGTCGTTTTGCGTTTTGCGTGGTGATTTCTTCTATTTCCTCGACGCTCATACCGAGCACCTGCGCCGCCTTTTGCGCAACGAGCGAAACGTACTTCGGCTCGTTGGTTTTGCCTCTGAACGGGACGGGCGTCATATAAGGGCAATCGGTTTCCAAAAGCAATCTGCCCTTTGGGACGACGGCAAGAGATTCGAGATTGTGCTTTGCGTTTTTGAAGGTTATCGCGCCGCCGAAAGCGTAGTACGCATCGAGTTTGTCAAAGATTTTCACGTACTCGCTCGAGCCCGAATAGCAGTGCAAAAGCAAGCCGTTTTTGATATAGCCTTTCATATCGAAAAGAATTTTTCTCGTGTCCTCGTAGGCGTCGCGTACGTGCAACGCAATCGGCAACTCCGCTTGGTTTGCGAGTTCGATTTGCTTTGCGAAAGCGGATTTTTGCACTTCCCTTTCGCTCAAATCGTAATAGTAATCAAGACCGATTTCGCCGATTGCAACGACTTTTTTATGTTTTGCAAGTTCCAAAATGCGTTGGCACGCTTCGTCGTCGAGCGTATCCGCATCGTGCGGATGAACGCCGACTGCGGCGTAAATTTCTTCAAATTTTTCCGCAATCGAAACGGCACACTCGGACGACGGCATATCGTAGCCTACGCAAATCGCACTTTCAAGACCGTCGTCTTTGAAAGAGGCGACTATTCTGTCTGCGTTGCAAAGCAGTTTTTCGTCGTTAAGATGGCAATGGGTGTCTATCAACATATTGGCTTATCTTACGACGCTGCCGCTCTCCACTGGCTTTTCGGGAGATACGAGCACAACTTCTTCACTTCCGTCTTCCTTCTTGAAGCAAGCGCAAAGAAGCATACCCTGACTCTCTATTCCGCGGAGTTTCGCGGGTTTGAGATTGTAGACGACAACGACGTTTTTGCCAATCATTTCTTCGGGCGTGTAATACTTTGCGATGCCGCTGACGATTGTGCGCGTTTCACTGCCTATCTGCACGGAGAATTTGAGGAGTTTGTCCGCTTTTTCAACCTTTTCGGCGGTCAGAATCTTGCCGACGCGAAGTTGAATCTTCGCAAAGTCGTCAATGGTGATTTCGCTTATATCGACGATATTCTCCGCCGCTTTCTCCTCTTTCTTTTCTTGCTTGCTTTCTTGCTTTGGTTGCGGTTTTGCCTCTTCTTCGGGTTTGTCGGCTTTGACGATGCCCTTTGCAAGCAAATCCTTCTTCACTTTTTCAACGTCGATTCTCGCAAAGAGATGCTCGGGGGCTTCGGCAACTTTCGTGCCGTTTGCAAGAAGTCCGAATTTGTCAAGATCGTCAAAACTTCTCAACTCTGCTCCGCACTGCGAAACGACTTTTTGAGAGGTCGAAGGCATGAACGGCGAGAGCAAACTTGCGCAAATCACGATGGTTTCGGTGAGGTTGTAAAGCACGGTTGCAAGTCTGTCTTTTTGGCTTTCGTCCTTTGCAAGCACCCACGGCATCGTTTCGTCGATATACTTATTGGCTCTGCGAAGCACCGTGAATATGTCCGAAAGCGCATCCGCGGAACGATAGGCGTCTATGTCGGCAAAGACTTTGTCTCTTGCCGCTTTGGCGATCGATTTGAGTTCGTCGTCAACGGGCCGGCTTACGCCTTTGTCGCTCACTACTCCGCCGAAATATTTGTTGCTCATCGCGATGGTGCGCTGAACGAGGTTGCCGTAGACGTTGACGAGTTCACTGTTGATGGTGTCCATAACGAGATCCCAACTGATCACGCCGTCGTTGTCGAAAGGCATTTGCGAAAGAAGGAAATATCTCACGCTGTCAACGCCGAAATAGTCTACAAGATCGTCGGCATAGATGACGTTGCCCTTGGATTTGGACATCTTTCCGCCGTCTTGCAACAGCCACGGATGACCGAAAATCTGCTTGGGAAGAGGAATCCCGAGCGCCATAAGGAAAATCGGCCAGTATATCGAGTGGAAACGCACGATATCTTTGCCGATAATGTGCACGTCCGCAGGCCATTCCTTTTTGAACAGGTCGGTTGAATTGCCGTCGGCGTCAAAGCCTATGCCGGTGATATAGTTGGTGAGTGCGTCAAGCCATACGTATACGACGTGGCGTTTGTCGAACGTCACGGGAATACCCCACGTGAACGACGTTCTGGATACACACAAATCTTGAAGTCCCGGTTTCAAGAAGTTGTTGACCATCTCGTTTTTGCGAGAGGTCGGCACGATGAAATCGGGGTGCTCGTCGTAATATTTCATAAGACGATCGGCATACTTGCTCATATTGAAGAAATACGCCTCTTCTTCCGCCATCTTGACTTCGCCGCCGCAGTCGGGGCATTTGCCGTCAACGAGTTGGCTCTCCGTCCAGAAAGATTCGCACGGGGTGCAGTACCAACCCTTGTACGAGCCTTTGTATATATCGCCCTGTTCGTAGAATTTTTTGAAAATCTTTTGGACTTGCTCCTCGTGCTCCTTGTCGGTGGTGCGGATAAATTTGTCGTAGGTGGTGTCCATCAAATCCCATATGCGCTTGATATCCGCCGCTTTTTGGTCGACGAATTGCTTGGGTGTGATCCCTGCGCTTTGCGCTTTGAGTTCTATCTTCTCGCCGTGTTCGTCAGTGCCGGTCTGGAAGAAAACGTCGTAGCCTTCCATACGCTTGGCTCTGGCGACGAGGTCGGAAAAAACGATTTCGTAAGTGTTGCCGATATGCGGCTTGCCCGACGCATACGCAATTGCGGTTGTCATGTAAAATTTCTTTTTGTCTTGCATTTTTCACCTCTTCGGCAGACTAATGGTGTCCGCCTTTTGGACTAGTTTATACATTATACAACTTTTATTTATAAAAGTAAATAAGAAGTGCATATGCGCGCGAGGTGAAAAATACAATATCGTATGAACGTTGCTTTTTTGCTGATAACCGCCGCATCCCTCGTGCTGATGACAGTGCGCGCGCCCGAATCCGCATTCCCCACGATGATAGAAGGAGTGCGAGAAGCAATCGAATTGTCCTTCAAACTCTGCGCCATATACGCAGTGTGGCTGTCCGCTCTGAAAATGGTCGAGGCAACCGCCCTCGACAAAAAACTGTCCAAACTTTTGCGCCCTATCGTGCGCAAGATTTTCAAAAACGAAAGCGACGACGCCTACGACAAAATATGCGTGAATCTCGCCGCAAATATGTTCGGTATGGGCGGAGTCGCAACCCCTGCGGGCATAAAGGCTATGAGCGCGATGGAGGACGGATCGGCAAAAGCAACGGACAATATGATTATGCTTCTGGTGATAAACGCAACGTCTATTCAACTTATCCCTGCAACCGTGATTGCGCTGCGAGCAAGCGCAAATTCGCAAAGTCCGTCGGATATAATCGTGCCGACTCTCATATCAAGCGGCATCGCAACTCTTTGCGGTACGATTATGTGCAAGGTGTTGTCTTTGAAAAAGAGCAATTCGGACAAAGACAACGGAACGGGCGTTTTATTTAGCGCAAACAGAAAGATAAAACCCTCGTTTTGCGATTTGAAAACAAAATTCAAAAGAGGTGCGAAATGAGCGTGAGCACGTATATTCTGCCCGTGATGCTCGTTGCGCTTATCGTCGTATGCGTCGCCAAAAAGGTAAAAGTATACGATTGTTTTCTGCTCGGAGCAAAGGACGGATTGAATCTCGTCGTGGATATTTTTCCGTACGTAGCGACGATTTTCATTTGCATCGAAACGTTCAAGGCAAGCGGTCTTGCGGACATAGTTTCTGGTTGGCTTGCAAAGCCGTTGGCGTATTTGGGAATCCCGAGCGAAGTTGCCCAACTCATTCTGCTCGTGCCTCTGTCGGGCAACGGAACGATTGCAATTTTACAAGACGTCATCGCAAAGTACGGCGCGGATTCGTATATAGCGAGATGCGCCTCAGTCATCGCAGGAGGAAGCGAAACAATATTCTATATTTCGGCGGTTTACCTCTCTGCGTGCAAGGCAAAAAAACTTCGCTACGCAATCCCCGTGTCGCTTTTTTGCACTCTGCTCGGCGCGTTGATTGCCTGCGCGCTGTGCAGATTTATGTGATGAAAGAGCCTTCGCTCAAAGCGAATAAAGCGATTCAACTTGCAAACGTTCGAGGGCGTTTATGCAAAAGTCTTCTCGTTTCGCAGGACAAGAAAAGCGATTTATGCAAACGGTTTATACAAAAAGAAAGACGCCTTTTTCAAAGCGTCTTTCTTTTATAATGCATAAGTTTTATGCAATGACTGCGTTGAGTTTGTCGACGAGTTCGTCAACGTTGATGCCGTGTACCGCCGCGGCTTCTTCAAGAGTTTCGCCGTGTGCAAGCATGCAATGCAAGCAATGCATACCGCTCTGTTGCAACACTTCTGCAAGTTTATCGGGATCGCCCTGAGCGAGTACGTCGATGATGAGCATGTCTTTTGTTACCATTGTTGTTACCTCCGTAAAGATATGTTAATTTTTATGTTTTATTCAAATTGTCCCGACAGAACCGCCCACGCTATAAACGCAATTACGCCGAGTGCAAGCAACACCGCAAACGCGACTTTGAGCGGAGACACGGGTGATTTGCCCGTGGATCTGCCCGTCCTGCCGTTGATGAGAAAACGGTAGCCCTTTTTGCGATAGGCGTATGCGCAAACCCACAAAGGCAAGAGCATGTAGTGGAATTTCGTGTCGAAATAGGTGGTGTTTACGTTGAGATAATCCACAACGTCCGCACCGTAGCCCTCGACAATACGTTTGCGAATCGTGTCGTCCATCTGACCTTTTGCCACGTCGAATCCGTCTTTGAGAGACGTGTCGTACTTCTCTGCCGAAAAGCCTGCAAGATAGTCCTTGTTGTACGCCTCGAGATTGTCCGTGTCGTAAGGAAGAATCTTGTTGAGTTCCTTTTGCGTGAGTTGAGTGCTTGCCTCAACCGCAACGTCATCGAAGGAATTGCTCGTCTGTCCTTTGACGTCGTACCACTCGATATACGTTTCCATATGGCGATCTTTGCCGCTGCCGACCATTCTCGTGCGCCTTTCGCCGAGCCTGCCGTCATAATCGGAGTGCGAATCGGTCGTGAACGCGTAAGAGGGTATGTAAACTCCTTTGAAGTTGTCCACTTTGAACCCTTTTTTGAGTTTAATAGGTGCAAAAAGTTTCTTTTTTATCCACTTTTTGCCTGCCTCTGCGGCTTGATTTTGCGAGAGCGCAAACGGTAGGATTCCGTCGGGTTTGAGTCCTTGCATATCCTCGACTTCAACGACGTTCGTGCCGCCGCAATAGGGGCATTTCACAGCCGTGTCAAAAGGCGCGAGTTTGACTTCCGCTCCGCAGTTGGGGCATTTGTAGGTCGAATCGTCAAATTTGACCTCCCCTTCTTTGAGACAAGAAAGATAATCTTGCTTGAAACTCAACTTTCTGTCGATTGTGCGCGTTGCATCACAATAGGAACAGTGCAGCGACCCTTTTTCGGGATCGTACACCATATCCGCACCGCAATTGTGGCACTTCACGACAGCCGATACGTTGTAATCGAACACGTCTGTCATATTATCTACGCCGATATAATCAGTCTATCTTTGCTCCGCATTCGGGGCAGAACTTCATACCCGATTTGACTTTTGCGCCGCATTTGGGGCAAGCCGCACTCATGGGTTGTCCGCACTCGGGGCAGAATTTTGCGTTTTGAGGGACTTCTGCTCCGCATTTTGCGCATTTGACGGTGTTTTCCGCACCGACTTTTGCTCCGCATTCGGGACAGAATTTCGCGCCTGCTTTGATGCTTGCGCCGCACTTTGCGCATTTGACTTTTGCACTTTGCGCTTCGTCGAGATTCTGTGCAAACTGATTCCCCACTCTTGCGCCCATGCCGAGACCGATGCCTGCCGCTCCGAACATTCCGCCCATACCGGGATTCTTTGCCGCGTCACGCATTGCCTGAACGGACTCGTATTGAGCGTACTCGCCCATCTTGCCGTCAAACACGCCGAGCGTGGTGCGTTGATCCATCGCCTTTTCAACCGCTTCGGGCAGTTTGAAATTGCGCACGATGACGGAATCGATATCGAGACCGAGTTCGTTGAACTTGGGCTTTGCTTGTTGGCAAACGGTGTCGCCGATTTCAAGATAGTTTGCCGCAAGTTCGAGCGCGGGAATTTCACATTCGCCGAGCATATCGGTGAGTTGCGCCAAAACGAGCGATTTGAGATGCTCTTCGATGTCCTCCGTTTTGAAAGAATGAATCGTGCCGAAGCATTCTTTCATAAACACTTCGGGATTCATAACGTGGAAGGAATACTCGCCGTGACCTGCGATGCGGATCATTCCGAAATTCTTGTCACGCATCATAACGGGATTGGGCGTGCCCCACTTCATCTGCGTGAACCTTCTTAAATTGACGTAATAAACGTCGATTTGTTTGGGGTTTTCAAATGCGTATTTCCAGTTTGCAATCGCGGTGAGAACGGGCGTTGAACCTTCGTCGAGTTTCCAACTGCCTTCCGTGAAAACGTCGCAAACGCTTCCGCGATATACGAAAATTGCGGCTTGAGAGGGGCGAACGATAAGTTCCGAACCCTTCATAATCGCATATCTGTCATCGTACTGAAATTTGTGTACTAAAGTATTTTGGGAATTGTCTTCCCAACTGATCACCTTGAGGAGTTGTCTTTTGATAAGTCCCATAAATGCCTCCGATTCGTTTTATTATATTATTATATCACAAGCGTTGATTTTTTCAATGAAAATTTGCAATCTGCCTCGCGTGCGCCGAAAACGCGACCTATTCTTGCACAAAATACGCATATTTCAACGGAAATGCAACCGCTTTTGTCACAAAAGCCATACGATATTCCGTGCTTAAGCAATAAAAGCAATGCGTTGCGCAATGCCGAAGACAACGAAAAAGCCTCGCCGTCGGGCGAGGCTTTTTGCGCTGTGTTTGATGAGTAAATTACACTCAAATTTCAATCATTCCCGTCACTGCTTGGTATTGCGGGATGGTTTTGCCCTTTGCAACTATAACGTCGCTACCGTTCTTCCAATCGGCATCTGCCGTCGTTGTGGTAAGCACCGTGCCGTTGTTGTCAACAACCGTGCCGATTGCCGCGTAGAGTTTGTAAACGATCTTGCGGTCGGACGACGTCGGGAGCGTGAGAGTTCCGCTCGTTGACGAGAACATAACGTCATAACTTGCTTCAAGAGTCGGATTGGTCTTACTTGCAGTGTAAACATACGCTTTGCCGAACCAGACAACGTTGACCTTCACACTACCGACGGAGTAAGTCGTCTGGAGCGTCGTTCCGTTACGGAGCGAACTTGCTTCGGGCGCAGTCGGCTTAACATTGTCGTTGATTTGTGTGATTCCGACGGTGATACGCTCTTGGTCTGCAAGTTGGACAATTGCGTTTCTGCCGCTTGCAGTGGTGGTGATACCGCTTGCCGATACGGTGTATTGCTCGTCCGCAGGCATTGAAACGATTGCATAGTAGAATTCAAGCGTTTCGTTTGCAGCCGCTTCGTATCCGCTTATCACATATTCTCCGTCTGCATTGCGCTCGTATTTGGGCGTTGAAACGCTAAACGTTGCAATGTAGGTGAACGGCATCGTCAATCTCTTCGGATTGTTCGGATCGAGACTGAATGCGGTTTTCGCTGTGCTGTTTTCAACCGTCGTGGAGTATCCGTTCGATACCTTCGTAAGAATCGTGTTGCCGCTCGAATCTTTGCCTGTGGTTGCCTCTTCGAGATTGTTGGCAATCATTTTCTTGACGAGGAACGGAATCTTGTACTCTTGCACGTTGCCGTCGACGCCGATGAGTTTTGCAGTGACGTAAATCACGCCGCCCGTGTACTTGGGTCTGAACTCGTCGAAACTCCAGACAAGCAAGTGGCTTGCATTTCTCGTCGTGTATACAACGTCTGCGGTTTCAGCCTTGCCGTCTACAATCTTGCCGGTACGCTCTTTGAACGTGAGCGAATCGGGCATGGTCGGCTTGATATACTCGTAGGGATTGATATAGGTCTTGTCGGTTGCAAGAGCGTAACCCGTGAGTTTTTGAAGTTCACTGTCGCTGACAATGCTTTCTACGCTTCTGTCAAGAACTTTGACGGTGAATCTGATGCGTTGCGTGCCGATTTCGTTGACTGCAGACTTGTCGTTTGCCTTGTAGTTGTACTCGCCGCCGTAGTTGACTATCGCATAGGCATAGTACTCGCCGCCTGCATAGGTCACGTTGACACCGCTGAAGTCCCAAACCACAGGCACGTCGACAGACTTGCCGTTTGCGAGCGCGACGTTGAGTCTGGTCGGGAAGTTGACGTAATCTCTGTTGAGTTCGGCCACAGTAAGTTCGACGTATTCACCGTTTACGAGTTTGTACGTTCCGTCGAGATTGTTCTTGACGTAACCGCTCGTCGCAACGGAGGATTTCTCGTAGCGATCGCCGCTATAGCCCGTCTTTCTTGCAAAGACATTGCCGCTAGCATACGGATCGATCTCGAAGACTCCGTTCTTGTAAAGCGCATACGTATCGCCTTTAACGAGTTGTGCTTCGCCTGTCAATCTGCTGTTTGCGATATGCACCGTTACGTCAACGGTCGTACCCGTGGCGTTGCCTTGCGCTCTGCTTGCTAGCGTTGCTTCGACCGCTACGTTGCCGCCTCTGTAGGTGTATTCCGCTTTCTCTGCATTCCACGTGACGTCGAACGTTTGCGTGGTGACGTACGTGAACAAGTAGAGATCTTGTCCGTCCGCAGTCTTGAACGTCTTTGGGTCGATCGTATTCACGTCGCCGGCGAACTTGACGTAGTTCTTGGTATCTGCGTTGTAAACGTAGAACTTTACGTGTGCGTAATCGGATTCGGTGGCAAATCCGCCGTACACCGAATAGATGCCGGGATATACTCCGTCCGTATCGGTGAAGCCGTGGCGTTTGAGATACGTGCTCGTGTAGTCGTATCCGCTGCCGTTGGCGATTTTGCCTTCGTTCCACCATGCATATGCGCTGACGAATTGTGCTCCGACGTAATAGGTTGCTTCGGATGCATACTTAGCCGTATTGAAGACGGAAGTGTCACTATCACGATCCACGTAAACGTCTTTGTTGTTCTTGTAAGTGCCGACGGACATTTCTTTGTATGCAAGGTCGCTGTTGGTGAGCGTAACCTTGGATACGCAGATTCTGATGGTCATTTCGAATGCGTCCATAACCTCTCGCCTGTCTTCACCCTCGCCTCTTTCATTCCAGACGTGAACGGTCATCGTTCTTTCGAGCGTTGCGCTGAGGTCTTTGAGGTCGCTTGCCTCGGGCGCGTTCTCGTACGTGATGTAATAGTTGCCGACGTCACCGTTTGCGAACTTGAGCGTCATCGTATCGGGCAATCTGTCTGCGCCGACGTATGCGAAGTGGTTGTAATAGACGTATTGCTCGGGCATACCCGTCGTCTTGTTGTAGACGATATCGATGTATCTGCCGTCGCCACTCTCGCCAACGAGCGTATCCGTTATCGTCGAATACTTGCTCGAATCGGAGTAGAGATACTTAAGGCCCGTGTCGTCGAGTTTGAGTTCAGCATCGACGATGGTGCGCTCAAGCACGGTGACGGGAACGTTGACGCGTTGTTTTGCAAGCATATAACGAGTTGTGCCTTCAGGCAACTCGAAGTTTGCATCGGTCTTTCTCTTGAACTCGAGATAATCTTCGAGCGCAACATACTCTTCACCGTTGCCGATATCCGCAAGAACATGCGTGCCGTTTGCATGCGAGACGGGTACGACTGCGGTTGCCATATATGCGGTGTTGCTCGTGCCGTTCTTGATGAGTTTGTCAACGTCGGACCAGTCGAAGTGTGCGTCGAATACGTCGCCGCCCACGGTTGTGATTGACATAACTTTTGCAAGATAAGAAGCGTCTTTGTGCAAGAACGTGTCGACGACGATCGAACGGTTCTCGTAATCGGACATGTACATTATGCTTCTGTTGAGAACGGTCACTTTGATTTCGCCAGTTTCGACGTTTTCATTCTTGCCTGCGTTGTATCTATATCTCACGCCGACGGTGTACTTCTTGCCGAAGTATTGCGAGATATTTGCATAGAAGTCTTCGCCGCCAAAGTCGTATTCAACGGTGACGAGTTGATCTTGCACGGTCTTGTCGGCACTTGCGCTCTTGACTTTGACGCGTTGAGTGCTTCCTGACGGGAAGAGTGTGCTGTTGACTCCGTACGGATCAAGCGTGTAATCCTTGCCGCCTACAAGTCCTTCTATGCCTGCGCTTGCGACTTTGACTTTGATCGTAACGTCGCTTGTGAGTGCGTCGGAGGAGATCGTAAGCGTCATATTGCCGTCAAATCCCGCTGCCGTATAATCGTCGCTCCATGCGAGAGTAACGGGTATCTTCTTGTCGGTCACGTTGAGCGTGGTCGACTTGATCAAGCCGCCGTAGAAGTGATCTGCATCGATATCGACGCTGAAGCCGTTCTTGCTGTCGCCGGTGATGCTGTCAAGCGTGAATTCGTTGTTGATCGTAAACGTGAAGTCCTTCACAACGGTTTCACCGTTTGCCGATTGTCCCGTGACGTACGCTTTGCGTGTGAACGATCCGTTCTTGATTTCTTCCGCAGTCGGCATGCTCGTGTCGAGCCAGTGGAGCGGCACGTTGTAATGCGTGGTTTCACCGATCTCGACGGTTGCTGTGGTTGCAAATGTGAATTTGTCGAATGCGTCGTATGCCTTGAGCGTTCCGTCCGCATTGCACATTCCGTCGGGTTTCACATCAACGGCTGCGTTGAATCCCGTGACGTAAATTCTTGCAGTGAATGCGTCTGCGCTCGGATAACGTATTGAGAGCCCGTCGAAGAAGAAATACTTGCGTTCAACGTAATCTCTGCCGTTCAACTCGTCCTTGTTCGGTGCGGAATAGTCAATCCACTTGACTTCGACTTCGGTTTCGCCCTTGCCTTCGCCCGTGGTGACTTTTGCCGTGCTCGGCAACTTCCACTCGTCAAAGACGTTATAGGAGAGTTGAATCGTTTCTTCTCCCACACCTGCAATCTTGCCACCGGTAACGTTGAGTTTGCTCTCGCCGTCGTTGAAGGTGCCGCTTGTAAACGTATAGTCGGGCATGTTGATTCTGAACGAAACTTTTTGTCCGCCGATGGTCAAATATGCCGTCTTTTCGACGCCTTCGATGCCCACAGAGGACACTATGCCGTCAAACGATTGTACGTATGCGATATACGGCTCGCCCTTGTCGAGCGTTACGAGCACAGGCGTGCCGCCGAGTGCGTCGCCCCATTTGCTCGTCTTGAAGTAATCACTCGGATTCTTTGCGAAATTGATCGGATCGATGCCGTATGCGACTTCGTCGATTGCGTGCGTTTGTTGATATACCGTGCCTTCGTAATTACTTACATTAGCAAGTGCTTCTTTGAGGATGTCGAGTTTCGCTTGGTCATCCGCATTCGCTCTCACGTACGCCGCAACGTCGCCTATAGCCTCGTTGTAGAAGAAGTTGACCGACTTGACGGTTTGCTTCTCGACGCTGAGTTTGAGCGTTATCGTTTGTGCGGTGTAGATTGCATTGCCGTCCTCGTCCACTTTGCCGCTGTTGACAAGCGCGAGTTTCGTACCGTCTTTCGTGCCATCAAGCGTCGTGTAGGCTTCGACTTGTGCGTAAATCGTGCCGCCGTCAAAGATATTCTGCTCTGCTTTGAGTTTCGTGCAAGCCGCGTTGGTGTAGTACTTCACCGTGCTCCAGTCGGGGAACATAGTATGCGTCGCCGTGCCGAAGGATACCGAGAACGATTGATATCTCTCATTCTCGTACCAGGTCGGGTTGAGCGTGTCTTCGTGTTCTACGTTGAGCGCAAGCGTCGTGGGCTTGAGTGCGTTTACTTCAATCGGGACGTAAATTTCTTGCGTGCCGCTGTAATCCGTGCCGATTGTGAGTTTTGCATAGAGCGGATACGTTCTTTGATTGGTGTATCCCTCGTATGTGATCTCGTCGGACGTGAGGTTGTGTACGCCGTTGTCGTATGCGTCGTAGTAGGTTTCGCCCGCTTTGATGAACGGCGCTTCCACTCTGAGTCCGTTGCCGACGGTCAAAGTCTTTTCAACCTTGTTGCCGCTTGCGTCTTTGACGTTGAGCACAAAGTTGTTGCCAAGAGATGCCACGGTGATCTTGTCGTACGAATACTGGTCGAAGGTGATTGCCTTTGACATAGAATCGTAAACGAACGGATTGACGACGATTCTCACGTTGACTTCTTGCGCAAGGCCACCCGTGTAAGTCGTTTTCTGTCCCACAAATCCCGAGGTCTCGTCGCCGATGGTCTTCTTGGTGACCGTGGTGGAGATGCTGAATCTGTTTCCGCCGACTTTTGCTTTGACGGTCACGTCAACGCCCTTGTAATAGTCGTATCCGACGATATCGCCGTTGTCGTTTTTGCGAGCAATTGCATCAAGTGCCTTTTCAAGTTCTGTCAAATCCCACTCGACGTCGTAGCCGTTCATGTTCTTGCCCGCGACGTTCTTGCTGTTGATAAACTTGAATTGCTTGATATACTCGGCAAGTTTCCACGTGTTTGCATTGATTAACATTGCGTCAAGGTTGAGAACGGTGGAGTAATTGCCGTTGTTATCACGCGCATTGGTGAATTTCTCTGCAGAAGCCGTATCCGCCTCGCCGGTTGCGTCCGCCTTCATCATTTGCGTGAGATGTGAGATCTTGTAGTTCTTTGCGCTGAGTTCAATCGAGCCTTTGACAGCCTTGCCCAAGCCCCATTGATAGGTGAATCCGACCTTGACGGAGTTGCTTGCGGAATCCGTGTTCCAAGAAGTCGAACCTTGCCAATCGTAAGTGAATTCATCCGTGTTCCACTCAATCGTGCCTGCGGGGAATTGCTTGCCGGTGGGCAAATTGCTACGGCTGAGAACGTAATACTCAACCTCTTCACCGCTTGCGTTCTTGACTTTGATCGTCTTGTAAACGGTGTTGCCATTTGCGTCTTGTTCGGTCACAAGGCCTGCTACGTAAGCGGGCATCAAAACGTACTTATTGCCGTCCTTGTTGACGTTTGCCGCTGCGCCCTTGTCAATCTCTTCTTGCGTGGGTTGCACGAGGATTTGATATCCGTTTTCGGACGGTGCGCCGCTTATCGGATTGATAACCGCGTACGCCATATTTCCGAGGCTATCTTGCAGATATGTTCCAAACGTTGCCTTGCCTGTCGAGAATGAAATTTGAACAAGATCAGGCAACTCTGCCATAAACTTGCTGCTTTGAGTATCGATATCGATATTCAAATTCTTGGTGCCGTAAGTTCCGTCTCCGTTTCTATACAAGCCTTTGACGGATTGCACTTCCTTGTCGTTGGTGACGTAAACCGGAATTGCATAGAGCACCGTATTGAGTGCGTAGCCGTAGACATAGCCCGCAAGACGTCTGCCGTCTTCGTCCGCCGTTTCGGAATTTGCCGCAGTCAAATCGACCGACGCGCCGTCCCAAACGATATATGTACCGGTTGCATCTTGATATTGGCTTCCGGAGTTGTAAGACGTCATCTGTTTTCCGTCAATGATTATCGGGAATGTCACGGTTGCCTTTTGCGGGAAGAGCGTTTCATCGAGGAAGAAGCTATCTCTGAGCTCAAAGTCTTTTCTTGCACCGCCGGATATAGCGTAGCCTTTTCTTGTTGCAGGATCTTCAATGACAATTTCCGTCGGAGGTTCAACGCCGATATTGCCTGCGGATTCGGATTCGTCAAAATACAGCAATCCCGTCTTATAATCGGCGTGATTTATGCTATACGGCGTAATGCGAAGCATAAAGAAGTCCCATGCATCCTTGACGTTGCTAGTCTGCTTGGTCGGACGTGTTGCGAAGTTAAAGTCGCCGGTTCCGCTTCCGACTTTTTCGTTGTACAACATTTCGGTGCCAATGCCGTTCTTCTTGCCGTTGACCATAATTTCGATAGCCTGAATGCCGGGAGCAACGGTTTCACCGCTATTGCAACCATAATCAGATGCTGTCGGATTGATGTCAATGTAGATATTGATTGACGGATTGATCGTACCGCTTGCAAACGGAAGGGGAAGAATGCCGCCGATAAGTTTGGTTAAATTCTCCAAAGTATCACCGGCAAGTCTTTGGATAGCACCCCAAATACCATCCATATTGATTGCCGGACCGACAATACATTCCATTGCCCATTTGAGCAATGCAAACGGTATACTTCTCATATAAGGTTCTACGTAGTCAACCTTTTCTTGTGTGGTTGCGTTCTTTGCCAGTAACGTGTCTAATCCGTCGAAGAAATCAGTGATCGGCTTTGTAGTAGTGCCATAAGGTTTATCCGATGGAGAAATGTCTGTCGCAGAACCGATATCTTTAACATTGACGAAATACACATTGCTTCCGCTGGATTTGCTATCGGCATTATTGTCTCCGTTGCGCATGAGATTCATAAGGATGCAGCTCACCATAATGATGAGTTCGTTATATGCATCTTTGTTGAGCTCAACCTTGAGAGAAATCTTTCCTGCACCGTTGGACGCTTTTTTTGCACCTGCAAAGTACGGCCAATATCCGTTGTTGTTGAAGAGATTTACGTCAACGCTCTTGATGAGATTTTCAAGATTTGCCGGATATGAATACGATTCCTTCTTCACTGGATCGTTCCAACCACTGCTTGCTTGCGTTGAAGTATCAGCAGCAGTCTTTGCAGACGGATATTCATATGTTGCATCGTCGCCGTCAGTACCGCTTACGAGTTTAAGCGGGAATGCATCTGCCAGCAGTGTTCCAAGATCAAGGCATTTCAAATATGCGCCGATTGCTGGGATGCCCGAAACCAAATCGACAGTATTACCGCCAACTTTTATGTCAGACAAGAATACGTTGTTGCCACCGAAAATAACGTTCAATCCTACCGTATCTTTTACTGAAGCACGATTTAACCCAAGTCCAAGCAAAAGTTTGTAGCTCTTGGCAGAAGGATTGCTTGCGTCTTCAACCAAGTTCGTCGCAGTATAATCTTTCTTACCAGACAAAGTTATAGTTGAATGTTCATAACCCGAATAAATCCTTGGAACACCTACAAAACCTAACGATACCCAGCCGGTATAAGCGCTCCAAACGGTATTTTGAATTTCGAGATTAAGACCAGGCTTGAGGTTGTCGATGACGTTTTGAACAAGGGACATCAAGCCGGACGTCTTGGAGAACGTCAAGCCTGCATAACCAGTCTTCACCGATTCAATGAGTTTTTCGCTGTCAACCTTGCTTTGGCCAAAGCCGAGAGCGAAGTTCTTGATCGCAACGTTTGCGCCCGTGCCTACGCTGTCGAGTTGTGCGTTGAGGTTGATGGATTCCAAACCGCCTGCGCCGAGGTTGACGTCAAGTTTGACGGACTTGATGGGCGGAAGCGTTATATCGCCGAGATCGAGGCCGAGCATATCGATAAGCGTTGAGATGAACGCATTGTCGAAAGACATACCGAGACGGCCGTTTTCGATGTCGATTTGCAAATAGAGAGCCGAACCGCTTGCCGCGGCTTTTGCCTCTGCACTTGCGTCTGCATCGGACGTGGACGCGTCTACGCTTGCGACTGCGTCTGAAGCGGTGCTTGCGCCGTAACTAGGAGTTGCGCCGAGCAAACCTGCGATGCCTTGGAACTTGATCTTGCCAAGACCCAAACCGCTTGCATCGATATAAAGTGCGTCGGAATAGATCTCATCCTTCGTATAGGAGTCGTAACTACCCGTGGTGAGTTCCCAACCCGAACCACTCGTCTTCTTCATAAGTCTTGAAGAGCCGAGGTAGTATACGCTGAGGATCGTGGAGTTGATCGGGTCGCCTGCCTTGATATCGACTGCGATGTCGCTGAACAGGATACCGCCGATGCCGTATGCAAGGATAGGTGCGATATTGATATTTGCCGCAATATCGATGGTGAGGTTGATAGCCTCGCTTGCCATGGTGATATTGACGTCTGCAAGAGTGTACTTGTAGTAAGTCGTTGAGGAATCATAAGACGTGCCCGTGAACACTTCGTATGCGCCTTCCGAATTCTTGACGTACACTTTGCCGTCATGCACTTTGCCATCACTATCTTTGAGCGTATTTGCGTCAACGAACGTCAATTCGGAGAACTTGCCGAATATGGCTTGTCCGCCGAGGAGATTTGCGAGCAGATCTTGCACCCAACCTGCCAACGATTCTCTGTAGCCGTCTTGTCCGGGCTTGAGATTCTTTGACGTCATCGTGAGATCGAGCGTCAAAGTAAGTCCGATTGTGGGCAGATTGAGGTCGGAAATATTGAACGTTCCCGTGCCGTTGACGAGTGCTTCGAGGTCAAGCGAGAGAATCTTGATATAACTTGACGGATTCACTTCAAAGCGACTCAAAATAGATTGAGAAATGTCTTTCGTGATGCTTGCCGCCGGGATATCGAGGCAGAAATACAAGCCGTCGCTCAATCTGATATTAAGGCTGAACTCGGTCTTGCCACCCGTTGCGTCCATTCTGAAGAGAATGTCGCCGATATCGGGAAGCAGATCCTTGGTGGAATCGAGACCGCGGATCGCCATAATCTTTCTGTAGATCGCGTTGATGAGATCCGAGTTGAGTTGGAGCAAGAGTTTTTGCGGCGTGACGTTGATCATGAAGTACGCATAGTCCTTCATCGTGTCTTTGATCGTGTCGATGTCGCCGCTGTTTGCGGTTTGCGCCTGCATGGATTCTGCTCCGTTCGATTCGTTCAAGAACTTGCCGAGAACACCCTCGAGCAATCCGTCGAGGTTGATATCTGTCACTGCGACTTTTGCAGTGTTGCCGAGGATTCCGCTGAGGTCAACGTAAATCGCGTTATCGACGAGGTAGATGCCCAAAAGCGTTCTGTCGGCAGTCGCACCTTTGCTGTGCTTGTTGAGTTCGATGCCGAGATCTACCTTGAATTTTTCAACGTCGATATTTGCAACGAGATCAAGTGTGAGATAAGCACCTGTATTGTTGCCGAGTTCGTTGACAATGTTGAGTTTGAGCGTAGAGCCGCTGACCGCGCTGTTGGGATTGATGAGTCCCATCACAAGGTCGAGGATTTCGCTCAAATCGATTTCGTTTGCAGAGCCTTCCTTCGGAGCGCTACCGTACAACGAAATGTCAATTGACAATTCGAGATGCGCTTTTGCGTTCTTCAGACCGACGTACTTGTCGTACGATACTTGTTTTTCATAACGCGTACCTTTGTCGTCGGCAGTTGCAAGACGATAATTTTCACCGTCTTTGACGTATGCGCCGTTTTCGGACTCAACGTAGGTTATGTCTGCAAATTTCTCGTCTTTGTCTACGGAGAAGTCTTTGTTGACTCTTGCATAGATCTTGCCAAGAGAAATTGCGATTGCGAAATCGCCTTGTTTGAGGTATGCGCCCTTCGTTCCCGTTGCGGTGTGTTTGACAAACTCACCGTTTTCGTAATCGTAGGTGTCGCCGCTCCATGCGGGATATGCGTAAGCAACGAGAGCGTAATCGTCCGTGGAGACGAGAACGTACGTATTGTCATCGTCAGCACCCGTGCCTTGCGTGTATTCGCCGTTTGCATCTTTAACAAACGTCTTACCGCTCCAATTGCTGCCATTGAAGTACTTGCCGCTTGCGCCGTACATTGCGTTGAAGTTTGCAACGGTTTCGTAATAGAGCATGCCGACCTTGAATCCGAGGTTGATATCGATACTAGGCGAGTTGCCGTAGAAGTTGATCGTGATACCGCTCGTATCCTTTGTGTCGGTGGTGCGGAGTTTGGGCAGGAATTCTCCGATGCCTTGGAGAATCTCGCTATCGCTGCCTGCAAGCATACCGATGAGGTCTGCAATGAGGGTTTCGTTGAGACCGACGGTGATAAAGTCGTTTGCGATGAGCAATCTGCCGAGCACGACGTTGAGGATGCTCCAAACGTTTGCGGGAATCAGGCCCGTATTGGCTTCTTCGTCGTCCGCCGCCGTAAACGCTTGTGCGGACGCGCTCGTTGCGCTCGTGCCGAGAATGCTTGACAAATCAAGACCTTTCACTACTCCGTAAGAGAAGAAGTCGCCCCAGCCGACGATATCGCCGATTTGACTTGCGTCAATGTTGAGATAGAGTTTGCCGTCTTTGATTTCGACCCACAACAACGCCTTGGGCTTTTGCTCGCCGTGGAAGTTGGTTTCGTAGGTCAATTCAAGGTAAATCTTTGCGCCTTCGAGAACTTGGAGAATTCCTACGCTCGTGTCGCCCGAAATCATCTTGACGAGATTTGCGGTTTGGAGATAAGCCTTGAGGTCGAGATTGAGACCGATGAGGCTTTGGAATTCCGCGTTGTTTTTCAAAGACGTTGCGATGAAGTAGAGATATTCGCAAATGGTCTTGTCGTCGATGAACTTTGTGAATTGATACGTCCAGTTGATGACGTCGTCGAGAGTCGTTCTGATGTCGAAATTCAATCCGAGTTCAACAGTGTTGAGCTCTGCAAGGACGCTTGCCACGTCAAACGCACCGCCGCCGAGCAAATCGCCGAGGTTGAGCGCAAGTGCTTTGGTGTAGTTGGTGAAGTCGGTGACTTGCTTGTACACTTTGACGTTTGCGTGTGCTGCCTTAAATGCGTCCGCTTCGTCCATATCGGTGTAACCGTTGCCGTTGGGGTCGATGCGATAATACTTTTGTCCGTTATAAACGACTTCCTTGCCTGCGCCCTTTTCGTTTGCGTTTTCACTCGGATAATCGCTTGCAAGGACGTATTGCAAGTTGCCGTCGCCCGTGAAGCCTTGGAGTTCGTCCTTGTTGACTCTGACGAAGTTGCCGTTGTTGTCAACCGTGTAGAGCGTGCCCGTGAACGATCTGAATTGATTGTTGCTTACGAGTTCTCTGTACTCTCTGTACTTTTCACCGAGGTGGTTGTTGCCCGCAATGTCGTTAAGGCGTTCGTAAACGAGCATATAGATGCCGTCAACGTCGGTGTACAAATCGCCTTTATATGCGGTTTGTCTTGACGTGAGAACTTCGCTCATAACGGGCGCTGCCTTCATATATCTGTCTTCAGGACCTGCAACCGTGCCGTCTTTGCTTGCATAAATAGCATATTCGCCGCCAACTTTGGCAGTTGCGGTATACCCGTCATCGGATTTCACAAGCGTATAGCCGCTTGCTTTCTTGTAGAGTTTGCCTTCGTAAGTATCTTTCTCGCTGTCGGCAAGTTCCTCATACTTATTATCTTTTTTCTTGTAGATTGTGCCTTCGTAAGTATCCTTCTCCGAATCGGAAAGCTCCTCATACGTTACACCCTTATAATAATATTCGTTGCCTACCTTGTCTTTGAAGAGTTTGACGTAGTCTTTTGCGTTGTAGTTCTTGCCGTAGTAGTTGCTGTAATCGGTGTTGCCGTTGTCGCGATAGAAGTTTGCATAGTAGAAGATAGCGTTCGAGCCTTGTTGCATGTTGAGGATATCTTCTTTTCTGCCGAACTCGATGGACGAGGACTCACCCGCCACGCCGTTCAGACCTTGAATGTTGAGTCCGAGATTGAGCACGGGGATATCGCCTCTCTCGTTGAAGAGGATTGCGCCGATCGTAATGTCGTACGGATTGAGATTTTGTTTAAGGTAAACCTTGAGGTTGGGCAACATACTCGTGATGCTCGCGCTGTCTGCAATAAGTTCGTTGAGCAGAACTTTTGCAAAGCCCGACGTGACGTTGAGCGCGATTGCATTGGTGAATATGTTGATGAACAAGCTTGCCGCATCGGGATCCTGCTTGTCGGGATTCTTGTCAGTGACCGAGTCGGACGCAACTGCCGCGTCGGCTGCGTTGTTTGAACCGATATTGGCAACGAGTCCCGTGAGCACGTCCTCAAGAGAGTACTCGCTCATATCCACGAAGAGTTTTGCGTCTTTGCCGAGCAACGCTTCTGCGTCAACGTACAGACCCGCTTTGCCCGTGTCTTGATCGTTGTCGTAGTAGATGCCGAGAATGTGCGGCTTTGTGCCGTCAAGGAGTTTGCCATCGTATTTGTTGGCGTCTCTGTCTTCGCTCGTGACATAGTTGCCGTCGGCCATCAAATCGTTCTGCTCGCCCCAAACGTCGATTGCAACGTCGAGATCGCGGATATCGATGCCGAAGGACGGGAGAATGTAGAGTTTGAAGCCGAGGTTCAAGCGGAGCGAGAAGTAGATGTTGAAGGTCATATCCTCTGCGATCTGGAACTTGCCCTTCATTGCGCCGAGGATGCTACCCAAAACGTCGCCGAGCGCTTCGTTCACGCCGCTGTACTTCTCGTCGAGTTCACCGTTGACCAAAACGAACAAGCCGTTGTTTTCGTTGAGTTTTGCCAAATCGTCCTTTTCGGTGACTTTGACGTAGTCGCCTTGGAACTTCTTGTAGGCAATGCCTTTGTTCTTGATAAACTCAAACGTGGGCTCAACTTTTCTTATGCTCTTGTACACTTCTGCGTAATCCTTATACGGGAGGTAAATCTTTCCTGCTTGGAGGAACAGACTGCCTCTCAACGCGAGAGAAATGTAGTAGAGATTGTCGGAATCAACGTACTCTTTGTATGCGTAATCTGCATATTCGGTTTTTGAGAAATCGGGTTTTTCAACCGAACTGTTTTGTTGAACCTTGATGAAGTAATCGGAGTCTTCGACTTTGTCGTCTGCGGAAAGAAGGACTTTCTTTTCGGTGTTGTACACTTCTTTCTTGTAGATGAACACTCTTTGAATACGGACGTACGCACTCGTTGCGTCAACGTAGTATTCCTTTGCGCTGTCTTTTTCCATCTCGCCGATGAAGTCGGGCATAGAAGTCCAATCTGCCGCGGCTTTTTGATACTTGCCGTCGCCGTCCTTGACGAACAAAGTGTCGGGATTGATTTCGATATACTTGTCTTTGTATTCGTAGAAGCGCGGGCCGTCTTTGTACTTGGTCGTGCTGAACTCGTCGTTCTCGTAATAATCGAACTTCCAGTTGCCAATGCCGTCCGTCACTTTGTCAACGCTGGTGTAAATCACCTCTTCGGTGTTGATATAACGTGCGCCGTCTGCGATATTTTCAAAACTAAGTTTGTTTTTCGCTTCTTCGCCCGTGACGTATTGGAACTTCGTAACGTTGATTTTAGGTGCGTTGATTGCAACCGACAACTTGTGATTCCACAAATAGAGGTTGACCGAGAGGAATTCGTTGCGCGCTTGAAGCGGTTGGACGACACTGTATCGGAAGTTGACCGCTACGGGCTCTTCTGCCTTTTCGGACGCATAGTAGTAGAGTTTCGGAACTCTGACCAAATAGTCGTTTTGAAGGTCCGCAACCTTTTCGCACTTGTTAAGTTGCGTTTGTGTCGCGTCTGCATAGAGAACATAAACTCCTTCTGCAAGTTTGATGTAAACGTTGACTTTCTTTACGTCATAGTAACTTGCTCTGCCATTTTGGACTTGTTCGTCGTATGCTTTGCGCTCGGTTTCTGCCATTTCTGACTTCTGCACGAATGCGCCGTCTGCCGCCTTGTAGTAGATACCCTTGTTTTGTGCGCCTTCACCCGTGTACCCGGTGACGTCGTACAAATATTTGGACTTGGTGAGAGTCTTTTCAAGATTCTTGACAAGTTCTTTCTTTGCCGATTCGGTGGTCGCCTTGCCGTATTCTCTCTTGAATTCGTCCACGATATCTTGTGCGCTCGTGTACGAATATCTGGTGTTGTCGGTGTAAAGCGTGACATTGGGTTGATTGACGAACTTACTGTCGTCGAATTGGATCGCGTTCTCGCCCATTACGAGTGAGAGAATGCTGTTGATATAGTCTGCTTTTGCAAGAACTTTGATATATCTCGACGTGATTTGCAAGCCGTATGCAAACGTTCTGATATATCCGAGTATCTTGTCGTCTTTGACAAGCGGGAATGAAATCTTTTCTTTCTCGCCGTCATCGGGGGTATCGTCGCCCGTCGTATCGTCTGCCGTCGCCATTGCGTCGGTTGAATTGGGTTTGAACAAGCCGCTCACGAGTTTGCGGATTTCGTTTGCGTCGACACGCAGAGACGGAATGTTGAAATAACTCAAGTCAACGAACAAACCGCCGTTTTCGCGTTTATATCTGCCCTTTTCGTTCTTGTAGCAGTAACTTGAATCGTAGGAATATCTCGTGCCCGAGTATTCGCTCGATCTGATATAGTTGTACTTGCCGCTTTCGAGAGAGTAACTGCCGTTCTTCGTTTCGAAGTAATGGTCGTATCTCTCGCTCGGGTCAACGTAGTTCTCGTTGTTTTCGTCAAGTTCGCCCTTCGATTCATCAAGAAGCGTGAACGTGCCGCCCACCATGTAAATGCCGAGCATATCATGGTAATCGGAATCGTTTCCGCCCTTGGTTTGCAATCTGACGCTGAGGTTGACGTAACTTGCAATATCCGCAATGAGATTGACCAATTGTGTCTTGTCGATGTTTTCGATGACTTTCTTGAGCAAATCGATGACGGTGAACAAATCCATATCGCCGTCAAACTGATCGTCATCGCCTGCATACTTGACGAGTTCGGTACGCATGAAGTTGAGAAGCGCCGCAACTTGAATGTCTGCATCGACCACGAGTTGCAACGAACGGTCGATATCGCCGCCCTTGTCCGATTGCGCCTTGATGACGAGGAGTTGATCGTCTGTAAGGCTCGGGAAGAAGGCTTGAAGCACTGCGCTCAAATCGATCTCGTTGTCTTTGCCACTCTTGAATTGCGCCGTAATGTCAATGGTTTCGCTGAGGGTGAATCTGTCAACGTCGTCCATATTGGTGTATTCTGCAAGTTCGTCGCCGCTGAGGACGTATGTGCGAGAATTGGTGAACGCAACGTCGAGATTCTTGATTGCAAGACTGAGTTTGAGCGTGGTGTCGTACTTGCCGCCGTCGCTGACGTACGATTTGTTTGCAACTGCGCCTGCAACGTGCTTGTAAACGGCTTCGCCTTCGAGCATCGAAAGTTTCGTCGTATCGTATACTTCACTGCCATCGCCTTTGCCGTTGTCAACGACTTTCAACAAGTAGAGTCGATTGGTGCTCTCATCGCAGTTGACGATATATTTGTCATAACGATTGTCAGCAGCCTTAATTTCACTGCTGTCGTCGGGCTTGATTGCACGCACGAAGTTGCTGCCTGCGCTCTCTTTTACGTAATTGCCCGTTCCCGTTTCAGATTTTCTGAAAACGTAGTACTTGCTCGTTCCGTTCTTAACCTTTTCGGCAAGGGTTGCTTCGGTGCTTTCGGTGTAGTCGGAATCTTTGTTGTATCTGTCGCCGTCAAGACCGAGCGCAACGTCAACGGAGAGGTTGATGCTGTCGGACGTGTCGAGTTCGACTTGCAAGCCGCCGTTGATTTCTTGATAGAACAAGTCTTTGATGTCGAATCCGAGCAATTCTTCGGGGATATACTCGAGAATGGTGTCAAAGAGTTTGTCGCCGAGTTTCAACGTGAGCAAGTCTTTGTTGATGAGCATCGAAAAAGCAAGTTCTTTGTCGCTGAGGCTGATGTCGCTTCCGTTTGCGTCTGCGGCAACGGACGCCTCGTCGGTGGACGCGTCTTTTGCTCTGTTGCCTGCAACGAAGAGTTCTTCGTCGTCAAAGTCAATGATGTAATCTTTGAGGATTTCGGCAATATTCAAACCGCCGATTGCGACCTTTTGAATATTGAACGCTTCCTCGAGATTGAGGTAAATGGTGTTGTTGACGTAGTACGCGCCGAGCCACAAACTCTCGTAACCCGTTTCGGTGACGTTGATGAGTTCGATCTTGAGTTCGGACTTGGTGAGGTCGTAAATGTCGACCATAAGCGATACGTCAAGTCTGAAGTGCGCGGAAGAATATCCCTTCGTCGTCGAAGGCATTTCGACAACGACGCCCGTGAGGTCGCCCACGATCTTGCTCAAAATCTTGCCGAAATCGAGCGTGCCTTCGGTGATACCCAGTTCGAGTTCCACGGAGAAGCCCACCGTGATGATGGTGTCGTAGAACATGTTGGTCGGGATATCGTCATAGGCTTCTTTGTCTGCTTCGGTGAGTTCGTCGGTGTACTCGATATCCTTGCCGTCGACAATTCTCGAATGCGCTTTTCCGTCGCGGATATATGCGGGGAGCAAGTTGTTGCCCGCGCCTACGCCGAGTTCGATGCCGCCGAGTTTGAGTCCCATATTGACGCAACCGATTGCAACGTCAAGTCCGAGATAGAAGTCGCTTATCGAAGAGTAAAGATTGACCGTGCGATACCAATCGCCGTTCACGTCCTTAACGTAACCGAACAAACGAGATCTCAACTCTTCGATATCTCTTTCTTCGCCGTTATAGCGGACGTAGGTGTCGCCTGCGATATAGGTATCCGTGACGCTTTCCGTGCCGTTTGCGTCCTTTCTGTACATTCTGTAACTGCGCAAACTGATAGGACCGTCGATTCCTGCGACTTTTGCGTAGTAGTTGGCGTTGGAGTGGATATATTTTCCTTCAACGACTTTGGTTATAACCGTGTAAGTGCCGTTGAGATAGACGCCGAACGTCTTGCCTTCGGGAAGTTTGCCGTCCGCGTATCTCGTCTTGAGCGCGCCCTCAGTCGGTTTTACCGTTCCGCTTTCTCCGTCAACGGTGACCTCGCAAACGTCTGTGGTTGCCGCCTGGTAATATTTGCCGCCTGCGACGTAATATGCGTCGGTTTTAACGACTTGACTGAGGTCTTCTGTGCCGTAATATTTGTATCTGTGTTGTTTGTACTCGTCGTCAGTCGTAAACTTTTTGTACAAGTCTTGGTCATCGAGATTATCGGAGTTTTGGAGGTCTGCAAGGCTCTTGTAAACGGGTTGACCGATATCCACGCCGAGAGAAACGTTGAACACGTCAAACACTTCCTCGAGAGAACCGAGGTCGGGCATGAACGTTGCAAGCACGAATGCAATCAACGCTTTGGTGATTTGGATTTGGAATTGAGCGTCGCTGTACGCAAGCAAAACTACTGCGTCGCGAGTTGCGCTGCGGAGATCTTGCTCGTCGCTTGCAGTTTGAGCACCGTTATTCTCTTTGTCGCCGCCTTTCGAGCCGAACTTGTCAATAACTTTCTTTGCAAAGTCAACGAAGTTTTCAATCTTGGAGTAGTTCTCTGCCGTACCGACCACACCGGTGAGGTCGAGATAGAACGTACCGCCGCTCAGATACATACCGCCGAGCACCTTGTCGTTGCCGTCCTTCGTTCCTTTTGCCGTGTCGTATTTTGCAAAGTAGCCTTCACTGTCGACTTCGACGAATTGAATTGCGAGTTCGACCTTGCTCAAATCGCTGTTGCCGATAAAGTCGCCAAACGAGCCGCCCGAAGCAAGTCCTTGCAAATCGAGAGCCGCAAGATCTATGTTTGCGGATATTCTCAAACCGATGCCTGCGTTGAATGCGGACAAGGTTTGCAAGTTGATGATCATATCGCGGAACGCATTGGGAAGCAAGCCGCCTGCGTTGACGACTTCCGCACTTGCGGAATTGAAGTAAATCAAACCGCTTACGCTCAACGAAATGTTTTGATCCTGATAGGTTTCCTGACCGCACTTCTTGTAGAGTTTCGCCTCTTTTGCAAGTGCGTTGCGAGTGGTGACGTTGCCGTCCGCATCCGTTTCGGTGACGGTCATCGCTTCGAGCACTCTCTTGTAGAAGACGGTGCTTTGCGGAGCGTTTGCGTCGTTGCGGTTGACGTAGATATCATTTTGAGCGTCGTAAACGTACACTGCGTCGTCATCTTCGGATTGAACGTAATTGACGTAGTATGCGTATTGTTTGCCGTCCTCTGCACTCGTCTGAACGGTTGCGTAGGAGCGTGCGTACATAGTGACGCCGGTGAGGTCTTCTTTGCTGTAGCGTTTCGTGCCTTCTTCGAGCACTTCGCCTTCGCCGATGAGTCTGTACTCGCCCGTCGCTTCGTCAAAGACGAATGCGCCGTTTGCGTCAACGTTGAAGTTGGGCTTGCGATACATACCCGTCTTGAGCAGGTATTCGCCGCCTTCGCTTTCGTTGAACGCGTAGTAAATGCCGTTGTCGACGAGTTCGGTTTCTCTCTGATAATTCTCGCCTCTGAATCCTCCGATGAGAGCAAGAATGTTGGCTATATAGTCGTCCAAAGAGATGAATTCGAGTCTTTCGTCGTTGTCGAGAAGGGTCTGATAATCGTTGACGCTTTCAAGACCGACTTTTGCATCTACGCCGAGTTTTAAGTCAAACGTGAACGGTCTTGTGTTGCCGTCTTCGTCTTTGATCGGGTCTTTCTTGTTGGCAAGAGCAAGTTTGAGTTGCAACGCAAGCGCATTGTCGAGATAGCCCTTGAACAATTCGGCGGTTTGCGGATAGAGGAAGATTCCGCTTTGCGCTTCGTCAATGACGGCATTCTCGGAGTTCACTTCTTGCTTGAACAGCATCGATAACAAGTCGTTGATGAAGTTTGCGCGCAAGAATACGCCGAGAGATTCTATCTTGTTGATATTGCTGTCTGCTTTCCACGGCGCTGCGCTGAGCACGAGCTTGGAAACGATCGTATTCAACAGTTGCGCAACGTCAAGACCCTTGTCTTGCGTGTCGCCCGTTGTTGTATCGTCCGCAGTAGACGCGTCAGAACTGCTAGCGAGGTCGACACCGAGTCTGCCGAGCAATTCGAAGAGTCCGACTTGTACACGCGGACCGCCGATGCCGGCCAGATCAACGTATACGTCACCGTTGAGCAAATAAATGTTGAGATAAGCGTTGCTCTGTTCGTGCTCGTAATCGAAGTCTATGCCGATGCTTGCTTCGAGGCCTTTGAGAATTGTGTTGACGTCAAGATTTCCGAAATCGATCTTGGTAATGTCCTCCATGCCCATCGCTTGCAAGTTGAGTCTTGCTTTGACGTCGAGTTTGAAGCCGTCGTCCATCTTGTCGGAGAGCATAAGGTTGAGTCCCAAACGCTTGAGCAAATCGCCGACGCTGAACTTGTCCTTGATGATTTCCGCTTTGAATTCTTCGTTGTCGGTGTTGATGCGGATTTGCGGAAGCATCGTATTGAGAATGCTCTGCAAGCCGTCCATTCCGAGAACGAGATTGAGCAATTCGTCGAATGCGAAACCGTCACGGATATAACTTCCGTTGTCGTCTTGCACGAATCTGCCGTCGTAGTTGAGAGAATATCTGTCTTGCGGAGAGAAGGATTCGAGAGCCTTCTTGTCCGTGACGAGAACGTACGTCGCGCTTGCATAGTAGTCTACGATAAGACTGAGGTCAAGAGCGATAATATGCGCTTCTTGAAGTCCTTTATAGTAACTTCTGTATGCGCCGTCGTCCGCTTTGACGTATTTTCCCGTGGCGTCAAGTCTGTATCTGTCGCCCTTGTAGGTGTCTTTTTCGGTTTCTGTAAGTTCGACGAACTTGTCGATACCTTTGCGAGCCTTGTTCTTTATCGTGCCGTATGCGCCGTCTTCGTTTTTGCCGGTTGCGACGTCGATATTGCCGATATTCACGCCGAGTGCGATGAGTTTGCTGTCAACGTTGATATCGAGAGAAATTGACGGATCGAGTTGCAAATCAACGCCGACTTGAATGTCAAGGTCGAGTTTTTCGAGATTTTCGTCAACCTTTAGATCACTTTCGCCTTTTGAAGTGAGTGCGGCAATGAGGCCTACGAGCACGTTTTGCATAACGAGTGCACTGAGTTTGCCGTCCGCAATGTTGAGAACGACTTGCATTTGCTCCTCTGCCGAGAGCGTGCTCTCATCGGATGCCGTAGAAGCCTCCGAATTGTTGATTTGCGACTTGATATCGCCGAGAAGTTTGACGATTGCGTCGCAAACGACTTCGCTGATATTGGTTTTCTCGAGATAGAAGGGTTCGCGTCCGAGGTCGCCTAAGTCGAAATAGACATTTTGGCCTTCGATGTAAACCGCTATTATATTTTTAATTACAGTATCATTGTCATTTAATGAAATCTCAAGAACAATATTGGTGTCGTTGGGCTCGTTGAGCGCAAGGTTTGCGCCGAGGCTGATACGGACGTCGTATTCGATATCGTCGTACATATCAAGTCCGAGTTCGATTCCGAGATCTTTAATGAACAAATCGAGATAGTTTTCAATGCGGATTTGCTCTTTTTGGCCTTTGATCTTGAGATCGAGTCCGAGATCGAGGTTGAGCGACAACGTGTCGAGGTTTTCGACCGTCGTGTAAATAGTCGAGTCGAAATCTTCGGGAAGAACTCCGCCCTCTTTGCCGAGAGCAAGGTTGATTTCGCTTATTTCAAGACCGATATAAACGGGAGAAATCTCTGCGTTGAGTCGGATATTGTAATCGTTCTTCCACGCCAAAGCAAGATAACTTCTGTCCGAATTGAGTTTGATGAATTTCTCGGGGTCGACTTGCTTGCCTGCAAGCATTTGAACGAGCGTGACGATTAAACCTTCCGCAAAGTTGATTTGCAAACCATCGGAGCCTACGCCGATATAACCGATGATGCCGCCGAGCACAGAACCGAGGATGCCCATAATGTCGATTCCGCCACTCTCTTCGTCTGCCATCGTGGTTGCTCCTGCTTCGGAAGAGTTGCCGCCGCCGATCAAACCGCCGAGCAATGCGCCGAGGTCAATGTTTGAAAGCGCGACGTGGAAGTCGTTGCTCAAATCGAGATAAACCGTGCTTACCGCATTGCCTTGAGCGTTTTCGCCCGTGCTTTGCAAGCGGAGAGCAAGGATAACGTGTTCGATCTTGTCCTGATTGGTCATTGCGTCGATATCGACAATGCTTCTGTTGTAAATTTCGATTGCGATATCGCTGTGGGACGCTATATACGCAATATCGAGCAAACTTGCCTTGGTGAAGACTCTGTCGTTTGCAAATTGATTTGCGTTTTCGTCCGTGATATTGACTTTGACGTATGCGTCGTCAACGAGAACGTAGCCCTCTCCTCTGTATGCGAGGTCGGTGACTTCGTTCAAAGCGATTCCGCCGGTGACGTATTGTTTGAGATAAACGTCGCCCGCATACTTCTTGTCGCTCGTCAAATCACGCTCTTCGTCGGTAAGGAGAGTGTATTTCGTGCCGTCGAGTTTGTAAACTTCGACGAATCTTGCAAGATTTGCAAGTTCGGAGTTTGCATACTTCTTGAACACCGCGTTTTGCGTGAGATCGACGGGAACGTCGGGATTGAGGTTCGCGTTGAGTGCGATACGGAATCCGATTTCCGCACCCGCCTCGACGGGAACGCTGTAGGTGAGAAGAAGTTGTCTGATGAAGGAATTGAGTTGAGGATTGCTCTCGTCAAGGAAGGACGCTATCCATTCGCCGACCGTCCAGGACGTGTTGCCTTGGTGTGCGCCGACACTGAACGTGCCCTTGATCTCTGCATAAATACTGGGGATCGTGATATCGCCGTAGTCGTTGAAGAGCGGAATGCTTTCATACACGTCTTCGTCTTCACTTGTGATGTATTGAGCCATCGTCTGCGCCGCTTCGCCGTCACGCACGATCTTGATAGGCTCAATTGCACTGCCGCCGATGGTAAGTTCGAGCGGATTGAGCGTTGCTCCGTCTGCACTCTTGACCGTCGTGCCGATATAGATTTCCGCACCTGCGAGCTTTTGACCTTCGTCGGTATTGATATCAACGCCGACTCTTACGGGTTTGTTGTCGAATTTGTCTTTGACGTTTGCCCAAGCAATTTGCGCCCAAGCCGTGATATCGCTTGCGTCGATGCCGATGATCTGATACACGATATCCGTCAAGCCTTTTGCAATCTGCAACTTGACGTTGTCGGAAGAAAGCGTTGCGATGATGTCAAGCGCAAGCGCTCTTCTAGCATCGGTATCGTCCACGCCCGTTGCCGACGCAATCAACGCCTCTGCCGTTGCCGTGCCGTTGACGGAAACGGTGGTGTCTTTGACGAGCAACGAGAGAATGACCTCGTAGAGATCGATTTCGGTTTGAATCTTGCCGAGTCCGAAGTTGCTTGCGTCAAGATAGAGTACGCCGGAGGTATAGTAAATTCCGAGCAAGACTTTGCGGTCTTGTCCGAATTTCTTGCCCGTGAGTTCGACGAGCAACTCGCTGTGATTGTTTTTGGTGTTGATTTGCGTCTCTTTGAAGAGCAAATACTTCAAAATCGGAGAAAGATCGAGTTGTCCCGCAACACGCAACTCGTAATTGATGTCCATTTCGGAGTCGAATGCGAGAGTCGCTTTGGTTATATTCTCTTCTTTAAAGTTTCCGTTTGAATCTTTATAATAGAGCACGCCCGTATACGTTGAAGGAACGGGTGTCTTTTCGATTTCGATATATTCACCGTTTTCGTTAAGCCAATATTTGCCTTCTCCGAACACGAGTTCTCTCGAACCTTGGTCTGCGGTGAATTCGATGCCGAGCGTAAGATCGAGTCCTACGAACGGATATTCCAAAATCTCGGTGAAACTATCCTTTTGAAGTTTGTCGTTTTCAAGATAATCGGTCGTTTTGTCGTTCAAACCTGCGGACAAACCGTTGAGCGACAAATCAAGGCTGACGTTGTTGCCCAAAGAAAGGAAGATGCCGAGTTGGAAATCTGGCAAATAGAGACCGTCGTTGAGCGCAATGCGAATTCCGCCGTCAAAATCGGTGCTTGCAAAACCGATCTTAACGTTGTTTTGCACTTCGCGATAGTCGTTGTAGAAGTCGTTGTGATAGTACTCTTTTCCGCCGAACGCTTTGTACGGGGTGAGAGTTGCGGTCTTTACGTATTTGCCGGTTGCGATATTGAACCAATATTCGCCGTTGGCAGCCGCATTGTACTCGCCGCTGCTGCTGTCGTAAGAATAATACTTACCGCTCTTTTCGTAATTCTCAGATGCGGCTTGCGTGCTCTTTGCAACGTATTGATTGGTTGCGATATCGAACCAATACTCGCCGTTGTCGGCCGCTTCAACCAAATAATACTTGCCGCTCAACGCATAGTTGGCGGGTGCGGCTTGCGTGTTCTTTGCGACGTATTGTTTCGTTGCAACATCATACCAATGCGTGCCGTTTTCTTCGGTGGCTTCGGTATAAGTGTTGTCTGACTCATTAAACGTGTAGAATTTGCCGCTCAATGCATAGTTGGCAGGTGCACTTTGTGCGCTCTTTGCTATATACTTGCCCGTTGCGACGTCAAACCAGTGCGTACCGTTTGCCGCAGTGGAGAACGTGTAGAATTTGCCTGATTTCAGATAGAATTCATCGGTATTTCTGCTCGTATCGGCAAAGGAAACGTACTCGCCGTTCAAGTCGAGCCAATAGGTTTGGTCATAACTGAGACCGAGGATGTTGAGAACTTTGTCGAAAAGTCCCGCTGCAAGCACGACCTCGAAAGCGTGGTTGCCGAGCTTGAAGCCGTCGATTATGCCTGCCACGAAGCCGAGAATCGAATTGACGTTAAGGCCGTCCTTGGGAGTCGTTTCGTCTGCAACTGCCGCTTCTTGAGCGTCGTTTTGAGAACCGTCGCCGTCAAGTCCGAGCATACCGATCAGTTCTTTGACGTCGATTTTGATTTCTTTGACGTTGATGCAGAGCAAATCTGCCTTCAAATATGCCCAACCGTCTTGCAAGTAGATTGCCAAAAGCGGATTGTTGCCTTCGACGTCCGATCTTCTTGTGATTGCAATCTTCGCAGAAGATTTGAGGAGTATGTCGAGAATCGCGCTCGTGTCAAGACCGCCCGTAAGGTCGAGGTCTGCGTTGACGTCGAGTTTAAGTCCGCCCTCGATATTGTCAAGTTCGAGCAATACGTTGACGAGAACGCCCTTGAACAAGTTGCCGAGTTCCTGATCGGGAAGATCGATGGAAATTTCAGCAAGTTTGCCTTTGAGCGTGTCGATATCGATCGAAAGTCCCGTCGAGAGATTGACGTGGAGCAAATCCGTGTTGAGTGCGCCGTTCTTGAGAATGGGCAGATATGCGCCGGGATTGTCCGCAAGGTCTTGTTCAAGGTCGGTGAAATTCTTTTCAAATTGACCTTGATTGGTGATTTTACCGAAGGTAACGTCGATGCTGAGTCCAAGTCCGATCAACGGATCGAGCGTGAAGTCGGTGTGCGTTTCGTTGTATTCGCGGATACCGAGCGTTGCGTCCAACTTGATTGATTTCTCTTGTTGTGCGCCCTTGTTCGTATAGGTGAGACTTGCTTCGGAAATGGGGATATCTGCGCCGATATTATTGCCTGTGAACACCATTCCGAATATCGTTTCGAGCAAATCTCTAGTGAGATCGAATTGGATACCGTTGATATTGAATATGTTTTCGTCCATATCAACATTGATATGGTCGAGTATCGTGCTTACGAGTGCCAACACGTCAACGCTTCCGTCGCCGTCGGCAGATTCAAACGCACCGTGTTGAACGATAAGTTCGCCGTTGTCGACGAGCGCTTGTTGGATAGCTTGCGCTTTCATGCCGTCGGCAAAGTAATCGCGCGCCGCTTGAGAAGTCGCGTCGCCCTTGAGTCCGTCGATAGCGCCCTTGATCTTGTCGAAAAGTTGACCGATGAGATCGTCGAGCAATTGATTGACGTTGATATCGTCAATCTTGAACTTCGTTCCGTTAGAGCCGAGCAAACCGCTTGCGTCGATATAAATGCCGTTCAGACTGCCCTTGTAAAGCGCACTGAGGCGTTCTCTGTTGTCTCTGCCGAGAACTCTGACCGCAAGTTTGGTATCTTCGGGGTTTCTTGTGTTGATTTCACCTTGGAGAGTGATTGTGAGTTGAACCGTTCCGCTTGCAAAGTCGATTTCTTTTGCAAACAACGGCTGAAGCGCCGCAAGCAATTCGGCGTCGAGATTTTGTTTGAGGAGATTTGAAATGAGAGTGCCGAAAGAATCCACCACGTTGTCGATGGACACTTTCTTTTGTGCAAAGTCGAGTGAGAGAGTTATTGCGCCGTCAAGCGTAAGGAAAGAGTATTGTTGCGCAGTTTCAATTGCTTCGAGCAAAGTCTTGCCGTCGGATCCGGTACGATTTGCAAGAATATCCTTGACGTCGAGATCGGGAGTGCCTGCGAATTCGGCTTTCGCATAGCCCAAATCGATACCGAATTCGGATTGGAACGTGCCGTACTTTTCTTGGATGTCGGGAATTCCGCTCGAATTGAGGTTTACGTCAATGCTGAAATTGGTTTCTTTGAGCGATCCGTTGTAAATGTCTGCTTCCAGATAAAGCGCAACGCCCGCCAAAGCACCGATTTTGCCCAGATCGAGTCCGAGCACGTCTTTGACGAGTCCGATAATGTTTTCGGGGATAAGACCTTGAACGAACGGAATGAGCGTCACGATAAGTCCGAGATCGCAAGGTATACGCAAAACCTGACGGCCGTTGCCGTAGTCCACGAGCGTGCTCTTGCTTGATCCGAACAGTATGTTGACGAGCAATTCTTCAACCGTCAAATGGGCTATGTCGATTTTGATCAGACTGTTGACGAGTCCGCCGATATCGTAACCCATAATGGTGTCGTAAAGGATTGAGGAAAGATCGAGTTGTTCGAGAGCGTCGGAAAATCTAGCCACGAAAGTGCTCATGTTGATGGTGTCCGTGTATACGACGTGGACGCCGTCGCCTTTCTTGATTCCGCGCATATCGGCAACGAGTTTGCCGTTATAGTAGTATGCACCGAAGAGCATCGTGCCTTTTCCGTCTTTCGCCATATCCGTGATGGTCTGACGATCGAGAGTACGACCTGCGATTTGGTCTTTTCCCAACTTCCAGAACTCAACGAGGATTTGACTGTTGTCGTCGTTCACTCTGTCAATCTTGCCTGCAAAGCGAGCAACGATAAGCGATTCGTAGGAATCCTTGGCAAATCCGAGCACGAAAGCCGTGTCGACGTTTATGTACTGCTTGTCCTTTTCGGCACCCGCTTCCAAAAGCGCTGCGTCTTTGAACAACTTCCATGCATCTTGCGGACCTATGTACTCCGAGTTGCTCGGTTCGTCGTCATCTGGCGTCGGCGTAGGAATAACCGGGTTGTCGACGTTTCCGCCACCTGCATGGTCGCACGCTACCATGCCGAAAATCATCGTGATAATCAGCACGAGCAACAATACGAGCGATAACTTTCTCATTCTCATAATCTCCTCCGAAACATACGCCTCTACGCGTGTAGCGCATATGTGTAGATTATTATACAGTCCAATTATACGTTTTTTTTCGCTGTTTGTCAATACTTATCTCATTAGAATAACGATTACAATACCTTGTGGTGTGAGCGATTCACTCCCACAACCTATTGCGTAAAACGACGAATTTCGTGCCGATTTTCACTCACAAACACCGAAAAATCGCCGTTTTTCCTTTATTTCCCGCAATTTTGCGATTTTGCTTGCTAAAATTGCGATTTTTCGCATTCTAACCGCATATTTATCATCGATTCGTTGATTTTTGACTTTTGTTTTTACACGGATAGATTACGCGAAAGTTTTTTTGAAACGCAATAATTTTTCCGTTTCCGTTTCTTTGTGCTTTTTCGACCTTTTTCGCATAAATCACGGTATCTAACCGCGTATTTTTTATCTTCGCCGAGCACAAAGTCCGCGTCGATTGACAGTGTGCAAGAATAGTGCTATATTCATTTTATGCAAACGACCGTACAAAAAAATCCCCTTATCGCAGAGGACGCTCAAATCACTCTCGCGCCGAGGCATAAACGCAACAGAATCTGGGAAATCGACTTCCTCAGAGGCGTTTGCGTATTGCTGATGATTCTCGACCATTTGGCGATTTTGCTCGGTTCGTATTTCGGTCCGCAATGGTACGGTTACGGGTTCGGTCGCAGGGGCGTCGGCGACGCTTTCACTACGTTTTGTTACAACTGGGTAAACGGGAGCGCAAGCGATGTTCGCGACGTAATTCACCCCATCGTTCTGTTCGTGTTTTTCTCCATTTCCGGCATATCTTGCACCTTTTCACGCAACAACGCAAAACGCGGATTCCAACTGTTGATTGTTGCGTTGATTTACACGCTCGGCTCGTATATCGCGCAAGAATATATGGGAATAAGCGGCGTTTTCGTGGCGTTCGGAGTGTTGGATTTTCTTGCGGTATCGATGCTTATCTACGCTCTCGTTTCTTTCTTGACGAGGGACAATCGATGGGCAATGGTCGGCGCAAGCGTAGTGCTTATAACGGTGACTTTGTGTCTGTATTTTTGCTACACGCCGCCTGCAACGACTCCGAAAATATTCGCAATTGTGTTTCCCCCTCACGATTTCTGGGGCAATCCGTCGCTATTCTACTCTCACGCGGAGTTCTCTCCCGGAGATTTGTTTACACTCATCCCCTACACCGCTTTTTATTTTGCTGGCGTACTTATCGGCGAGTTATTCTATTACGAAAGGCTGTCTCTCGTCCGCTTCGAACTCACGAAAGCGCTCTACAAAAAGGCTTGCGACGCCCTCTATGCAAACGTAGAATCGGAGAAAGAATCGTTGCGTAACTTCTGCACGAATACGCTCACGTTTTTGCTCGGAGCAGGAAAAGTTGCGACTACAGTCGCAAAAGCAATAGAAAAAGCGGTTTGCTTCTTTGGCAAACACGCCTTGATAGTATACGTCGTTCACGTGGTCTTGCTTGCCGCGCTGTTGAGCCTGATAAGCGGCTTGTTTATCACACCCGGCAATTTTGGTATTTAATTATATTGCACCTACGGCGCAGTTGACGATGATATTCGTTTAATTGGGCACATAAAATAAATGCCCCTTCCTCACGTGTTTTTCCCCAAAAAAATAAGCGCGCCAAATCGATGCATAACGAGAAAGCACCCCTTGACCGACAACCCTAATTTACTATGCGTAAATGAGTTGGCAGGCATTGAATACTGCCAAATCATAGACTAAATAAGCGCACCAAAGCACTGCATAATAAGAAAGGCACGGCTTGAGCCGAAACCCAACGCACAAGGCGTACGTGATTTCGGAGCAAGTCGTGTTTTATATAGTAAAAATAAGTGCGCCAAATCGATGCATAACGAGAAAGCGCCCCTTGAATGACAACCCTAATTTACTAAAGCGTAAATGAGTTGGCAGACAAGGGGCACTGACAATGTTAGGCGCGATTTGGTGCGCTTATTTGGCATATCCCGAAAAACGGAATTGCGGCACACCATACCCCCCTCTCATCGACTCGTTGGCATCTGCGACTTGGCGCATGATGCGGCGAGAAAGACGATCGGGAGACTTGAGATTCTTGACGAGATAGGGTTGTTGAGCGTCGGAAACGATGAGAAGGCTGCCGACACCGACGAGACGTTGGAAAAAGTTTTGCTTGGTTTCAACCATTTTTATCTCGCAAAGAGGGATTACGACTGAACGAACGTTGAAAATCCCTTCTCTGAAAACCACTTTGTCGGGCGTAAGGACGAGTTCTTTTGAGTTGAAACGCACGGTTTCGATGACGAGGCTGGCGAGAACGATTACGCCCACGCCGAGAAGCACCCAACGCATCACGTCGTCGGTGAGATATTGCGCAGGCTCGGTTTTTGTGAACAAGCCTTCGATTTTGTCTTTGAACACCCAAATCACAGCGGTGAGTCCGCCAAGAATTACGGCAAGAAGGACGGTGCGCAGATAAATGCAAGCGGAAAACTTGCCTTTTGCCACCACTCTTTCGATTTTTGAATACTTCTTTTCAAGCGTCTTCATAATTCACCTTCTTATTTGAGGCATTTGGGGAATTTTGCAATTCTCGTGAGCGTACAACCGAAAGGAACGTACGTTCTTTCAAGGCTTTCCTCGGAGAAACTGCATTTCTTGGGAATCTGCTCGAAGCCGTTGACGTCATACTCCCAGTTGAGAACGTTTTTGGAACGGATTTTGAGTTCAAACGGAGCCTGTCTGAACGGTACGTTTGAAATCTCGTTGACGACCACTCGCTCTTCCTCAAACAGTTTTCTGCTCGCTTTTTTGGACAAAACGGGCGTAATATTCCACTTTTTCGTGCATTTGACGAGGAGCGTGCGTCTGTCGCTTGCGTCTTGCCTTATTTCGTTTGGCAATTTGAGCGCCATAAGCAAGTTGCCTTTGAACAGGCTGCGAGTGCCGTCCTCGTTGGTTTCGACGGTGAGAGGAATGTTCATTTTGAGCATAAACGTGCTTCCCGCTTTGAGTATGCACTTGACGGAAATCTCTCTCGTGCCGCTTGCCACTATCTGACCGCCCGATATGAGTTGCATATAAGTGTTTTTGGGCACACGGAAATTGATTTTCACTTCCGGCTCGCCGTCCGCCTTTTCGACCTTGAATACGACGGCGTTTCTGAAAGGATATCCGGTCCGCTCGGAAATCGTGAGATTGCTGCCGCCTACGGACACGTCCATAACGCACGGCGTGTAGGTGAGAAAATTGAGTTCCTCGTCCTTGACCATACAAGCGGTTTGCATATAAAGAGGATATGCGCTCAAAAGCGCGATTGCGCCTCTTGACACTTTTCTCGAATAGAAGGCGTTGTCCGCGTCGGCATAAGGCAGTTTTCTTGACTGCGACGCTTCGGTCTGATTGACGTAAACGGTGTCCTGAACAGCCGAGCAATCGTCAAAGCACGCCCCCGATACGAGATTGAAAACTATACGTTCAAGTTTGTCGACGAGCGAATAATCTCTCGTTTCCTTGACGACTTCGACAAGGGATTCTATCATCTCCACGCTCGCCTCGACGTCAACCGCACTTACGCCTTTTGCGCCTGCGATTCTCGGTGCGCAAGCAAACATACCAAGCGGCGTTCCGTGATATCTGTCAAGCGCGTCAACAAGTTTGAGCGACAGATTTTTGAGGTTGTCGTCGCCTATGAATCTTCCGTATACGGCAGGGTATTTCACTGCTTTTGCAAGGTTGACTCCGCTCGTTTCCACCGCTCGTCTATGCTTCTTTTTCTGCCATTGTTTGTCAACGTAGACGGGCGTAAACGTCTTGCGCTTCTTTTCGTCGGTTTGCACGGATTCAAACGTTAAAACCTGTTTTTGTATATATTTAAGCGTCGATTGTGAGATATAGCGCTGATACGGCTTTTTGTACGGAAAGCGCGCGGCAAGCCTGAACCAGTCGTTTGAACTGTCGCGCAATTTCTCTCCGAGGTCTTGCAACCATTCAAGGTCGGTCTCTCTGTACACCGCCTCGATTGCGCCGATTTCTTCAAGCAGTCTTGCCCTCGAATCGTACCAACTCGAACTTACGGAATAGGTGTTGAACTGGCTCTTGAAAAACTTTTTCAAGAACGGCAAAACGCGCTCGTTGTCTGTGGCTTCGTAATAGGTGAGCAAGGTCTTGACCGCTTCGATTTTCGGCGTGAGCGACAGAGTGTCTTTCGGTCCGAAATCTCCGCCTTCGTTTGCGCTCGAAAAAATGGGCGTCATATAACTTGACACCTTTTCTTTGAGCGTTTTGTCGTCGAGCGCGCACGAGAGCAATATCAACCCTCTTACGTACCGTGGCAAACTCTCCGCGCCGTTCCACTCGCCGTTTTTCACAAGTCCCGAAAGCGAGCCGATACGCTTTTGAAGATTGCTCACCAAAAGCATCTCGTCAAGCAACCAGCCTTGAGGTTTTATTGCGCCGAGCGGCAGTTTTTTGAGGTTTTTGTCAACGGATTTTGCCAAAATTTCACCTTTTCGTATGGCTTTGCCATACACCTTGCTTATTATTATAAGTTAGCACATAAAATTGACAAATGCAAGTGAAAGAATTATCATATCCGCAAGGAGAAACAAAAATGAAATACGTTCTCGTGCTTTGCGACGGTATGGCGGATTATCCCGTGGACTCGCTCGGCGGAAAAACGCCACTCGAAGCCGCTCATACCCCAAATATGGATTCTCTTGCGCAGACCGCTCAAATAGGACTTGTGAAAACCATTCCCGACGGCATGACCCCGGGAAGCGACGTGGCAAACCTCGGCACACTGGGGTTTGACGCGCGCTCTTGCTATACGGGAAGAAGCCCCTTGGAAGCCCTTTCTATCGGCATAGATATGAAAACGGACGACCTTGCCGTGCGCACCAACCTCGTTACGCTCTCGGACGACGAACCGTTCGAGGACAAAATTATGATCGATTACAGCGCAGGCGAGATAAGCGACGACGAGGCGCGCGAACTTATGGCGTGCGTGAAAGACAATCTGTCGTCGGACGGATTCAAGTTCTACACGGGCGCAAGTTATCGCAACTGCCTTATCGCATCCCACCAAAAAGCCGAGGACGATTTGACTCCTCCCCACGACATAAGCGAACGGCGAATCGGCGAGTACCTTCCCAAAGGTCCGCTCGGCAAAGACTTGACGTCGTTTATCTACAACTCGTATCAACTCCTCAAAGACCACCCCGTCAATCTGCGCCGCATAGCGAGAGGAGAAAACCCCGCAAACGCTATATGGTTTTGGGGAGAAGGCACGAAGCCGTCTATTCCTAACTTTGAAGACATATACGACAAAAAAGCCGTGATGATAAGCGCGGTGGATTTGCTAAAAGGCATAGCCGTCGGTTGCGGAATGACCTCGATTGACGTCGAAGGCGCAACGGGCACGCTCGACACCAACTTCGAGGGCAAAGCGCAAGCCGCAATAGACGCGCTCGACGACGGAGCAGATTTCTGCTTCGTACATATCGAGGCAACGGACGAGTGCGGTCATCAAGGCGACGCGGAAGGCAAAATAAAAGCAATCGAATTTATTGACGAGAAAATCATATCTCCAATCGTGTCGCACTTTGCGAAAAACGGCGAGGATTTGACGATGCTGGTTATGCCCGATCATTACACCCCCGTGAGTTTGCGCAAACACTGCTCAGACCCCGTGCCGTATATGCTTTTCTCGACGAAAATCGCAAAAGCATACGATTCGATTTGCACGGGCAAAGAAGAGTTGTTTATGCGCACGTTCAGTGAAAAATCCGCAAAAGAAAGCGGCGTGTATTACGAAAAACCGTGGCAACTTATAGACAAGTTTTTCGGCATAGAATAAGCACGACTCAAAGCGGGATATGAACGGTTTTGCAGTGCTATTCGCATAAAAAACTCAACTTTATAAAATCAAAACGAAAATGCAAAACCGACGTTTAACACGTCGGTTTTGTGTTTATAAAGCATCGTTTTTGTAATTATTTGAAAATTGCTTGGTTATCGTTTTTGCGTTTATAACGCAGTTTCAAGCATATATGCGAAGCGATTATTGTTTGTAACTATGCTCGGTCACGGAATCGGCAACGGACTTCTTTTTCTTCTTTCCGTCAACGAATTTGTGCATCTCGACTTTATACTTTTTGCCCACCGCTTTGCGTACTTGTTTCATTGCGAATTTTGTGATTTTGAACACGAGTTGCACAAGTGCGACGAAGAACGTTGCGGCAAACACGATCCACTTAACCAGGCTCGTTTCGCCCGTTGCGATACCCGCCATTGACACTGCGGAAATGGCAAGGAAAAACACGTTGACAAACGCCTTGAATATGCCGAGAATCTTCTTGTAATTCTTCACGTTGGTTTGCAGTTTCTTCTTGTCCTTGAACGTGAGCACGACAAGCGCCACGAACGTAATAACAAGCACAACGAGCATCGGTATCAATGCGTAAGCGTAAGCGGAATCAACCCACTTTTTTGCGACGAACGTGCAGGTTGACACGATTGCGTAAACGGTTGAGACGATCGTCCAAACGACGCTCAACCTCTGCACGACGGACATACCTTTGTCCTTCTCTTCCTGCTCGACGACGGCTTGCGCCGCTTGAACTTCCTCTTGCGAATACTTTTGGTCAACAGGCTTCACTTCTTGCGTTTTTGGCGAAAAAATCGCCTTTTTGTCTTTTGCCATAAAATCCTCTTTTCCGTTTGATAATTTTGATTATACACCAATTGCGTCAACTTGCAATAGTGCCGTTGTCCATTCTTCCAATACGTGAATTGGCTTGCTTGAAGCAATACGTAGTATCTTTTATTGTACCACTTGACCAAGTGCTGTTGGTGTGGGCACAATCATTCTTCATCGTAGCATTTTCGAGGTGCCCGATAATCGTACCCATTCTGGTTTTTATATTGCGCACATTTCCACTGTTGCCTACGTTCAATGTACTATCTCTGAAATCGCAGTCAGACACTCTGCCGCCGGGGCAATATCCGACAACACCGCCTACAGAGCGTGCATTACCTTCCACGTAATGCGTAACGGTTGATTTTGAAGTATACGTACTTGTGATTTTGCCTGTATTATATCCGACACAACCGCCCATATCCCCGTTTCCGAAAACAGTACCTATAAAAACGGACAAACCGATATCTTTGTAATTTGCACCGACCAAACCGCCAAGGAATGATTCATTGCGATTGCATACAACACTACCTTTTGCACCTACGTTAAGAAGGCTACCACGATTAATTCCCGCGACGCCTCCGACATATACCGCCGTATCGCCATGTTTAGGATCGCTTGTTATATCTACACTCACATAAAATCCCGTAACTTTCGCAGTGCTCTCCACAACGCCAAAGAATCCGAAATTTCTACTTCCCGTGATACTTGCAGGTATCGCAATCTTTATACCCGATACTGTTTTTAGACTACCCTTTAGTGTTCCTTTGAACGAAGGAATCGGCACCCAATTATCACCTAACGTTGAAACGTCTATATCGTTTTTTATCGTAATCGTATCAGAATTGTGATTGCGGATATTGTATAATTGCAAGGCATTATAAACATTTGTATCGGAGCATTTTATCGTTTTTTGTATACCCGAAATAGAACGAGTGGCAACGCTGTTCTGATACTTGTTCTTGAACGAAACGCTTACGACTTTTACAACGGTATCGCCTACTGCGCGACGGCTGTATAAATCTCTTAAGAAACTGATCGCGCCGTTGGTGGTTGTTCCGTTGTAAGAAAAGGCACCATTTGTGTTCCTTCCTGTTACAGAATAGTTTATTGCGGTAACAAAAGATGATTTTGAGAATGAAAAATCAATTTTATTGACCAAATCAACGTTTGCAATGCCAATCTCACTCTCATTGTATTCAGTGTTTACACTCAACACAATATTGCCGATACCTTCTGCGCTGATTGTCAAATGCGAATCCAAATCTCTGTCAGATGACAATGTCAACGTTCTGTTCACAGTGTCAAAGCTCACCGTGTTCAACGTGCGATTGCTGAGCGAATCCGAAGTAAGGATCAATCCCCTATAACAATACTTACCATTCACATAAAGATTGACTTGATATGTGTTGCCTCTTTGCAACAAATAGGTGCCTGACGAGGACGGCGAAATCAAAGAGCCATTGTTTGAAATGCGCCACGAGAAAATATCTGCGGTATTTTTTGCGACGGTCGGAATCAATGTGTTGCTTTGCTGTGTATACACACCAATATAATACTTCTTTCCGGGAGTCAAATTCCTCAAACAAAGATATCCGTCCGACTGATAAACAAAAGCACCCGGCTCAACATTTTCATTGAAAACAAAATAACTTACGTTTTGCGCATTTTCAAACGTAATAATATATTCGTCATTTGCAGAACTTGAGGAAGGCACAGTAAACGTATGATACTCAACATTTACACCTGCAACGAACGAATCATTTGTGCCGAGATTCCACGTGTTGTTTACTTTTGTTGCAGTAATGTTTGCCGTGACCGCTCCGCTCGTTCCTTTTATTGCAATATAATACGCTTTCCCTTGTTTACACAACGCCGATATCGTTTGACTTGCCACAAACGACGAATTCAATGTTCTCGCTCTCTCCAATGTTCCGCTATATTGATTGGTCAGCACATTTTGGACTGTTGCGTTGTTTGCAGAAAAATTGTAAATACCGGTTTCTTTAGGCACGAATTTGACAATGTTGACAGTATTGTTTTTCACCGTTACGGCTTCGGTATTCCCCGTCATTTCTTTGACGTCGAACTTAAACTTGCCGATTTTCGATGTTATTGCCGTATTCTTCAGCAAAATCGCATATTGTTGATTCGCAGTGAGCGACAAAGAATATTTACCGTTGCTTTTTGTGATCTTGCTTCCATTTAGATACAAGTCAATGCCGTCTTCCAACGATTCAACGATATACGTTCCTGTATATTGCGGCGAATAAGAGAATTTGTGACTGCCAAGTGGGAGCATATAGTAATCCGTTTCGCCGATAGACGTAATCGTATGCGCTTGAGGATTGCCCAAATCATAATATGACGAGGGAGAAGCCACAGCACCCACTTTTGTTCTTCCCGTTGTTTCATAAATATCGGCACCTACCGAAAACTCAAATTGAGAAAACACATCTCTACCATCGGTGTGAGAATAACTGAATTGTGCCCTTGCGTGATCACCTTTTCTGAAATAAGCGACATCATCGCTTTCAGAAGGCTTCAAAATGAGGTGTGCTGCGCGAATCAATGAATTGTATTTATTGATTTGAGATTGTCTTGTGTTTGGCAAATATTGCGCACTATAACCATAACCTTCATTTGATGAGTCATAAGCAATGGGACAATGAATTGAAATCATAGCATCGTTTATTGACATCACGTCCATCAAAATAGTAAAAAGTGACGGCGGTTCAAATGTCCATAAGTCCTTTGATTTTAAAAAGTCTATACCTGATTGTAGCATTGCAGACGGCAATTCTTTGACCCCGTCTTTATATCCAAGAATCCCATATCTTGTGCAATCATAATAATAATTATTTCCAATAAAGAAATACCCATAATCATTGTTTGCATTGTAAGTCGGATCACCGATATTAAAATCATTCTGATTGCGGATCTGTCCTGCAAAAGATATGTTGCCAAGCATATAATCATTAGACTCAGCATATCTCAATCGTTGTTGAGTGGTAAGCGCATCTGTGAATGACTCAACTCTTGCCAACGGCACAACCGCAGATGAAATGCCGTTGAGCGCAAGATTGCATATAATATTGCTTGCGCTAGCAGTTGAAACCGGTTCCAATGTTATTGACGTGGACTGTGTAATATAAGCAAAAGGCAGGCTAATCCCGACCTCAATGTTGATATCTGCAAGATAATCGGATACGTTGCCCGATACGTTCAAAAATATAACTGTGCTTTTTAAAACTCTGTCGGTCATCCTCTCTGTTATAACAACAAAACCATATGCTTTACCTACAAATATTGTTTTATTCTCGTATGTAAACAATACTCGTGGGACCAACTTGACAATATTATCATCGCCTGTTATCTGTGCATTGACTATAGAGTTTGCCCCTGAAAAGCGCGAATTATTTGAAAACAGCGCACCTTGCACAAGGTTTACATTTTGTCCCCTGTTAATAACGGCGTAATGATAACCATCAGCAAGTGTATTAAAGTCACCAATATAATCATCTAAACTGACACCGTTTGGAGCTTTGTTGTTTGTATAGTTGCGACATATTTCATCAATAGAATCTTCTCCACTATCAGCATACGCAGTTTTAGATCCCAACTCAAAGGAAAGAATCGATGCTAGTAACATAAATGACAGTACAATAATCAATCCCAACTTCAAGTAACCATTAACATTCGTTTTTTTCATAATATCGCCACCCTTATTTTCTAAAACATTTAGCTACGCTTAAACTATAATCGGTGCCATCTTCTAACACAATGTTTGATTTCAAATACACGTTAAAAACGCACACGTTTTTTTCGTCCGCTAAATCCTTATATGCACCGCAAGAAACATCCTTGCCGCCTTGACAAAGCAAAAGCATTTTAGGATGATCATCATATATTGTCTTGTTGTACTTTATAGTGGTAGCGGAGTCGTTTAACATTATTGCTTTCTTTCCTACCGTAACAGATGTTCCGATTTTCATCATCAATCGCTTTACCTCCGCAAGCAACTCAGAATTATACTCTCCTTCAGCATTTTCATTTGTCGCCGGATCCTTGTATATAAACTTGCTTTCATCAACTGATACAATTTGCCAATAGTTGATTATACATTTTTCTACATCTTCTTCAATATGGTTGATCCATACATCGTACGTATCATCTGCAAATTGATTATAAGTGCCATAAAAGTTTTTGATTTTGTACTCTTCAGGCACTTGATTGCATGCTGAAAGCGCAATCGCAGAGATTGTAAGCACGATTGTCAGCAAAATTGTTGAAATTTTCTTTTTGGTCATTGAATCCTCCTTAAAATTTAATTTGTAAGATACATATACGCGTCGTCTGCAACGAGATTATGTGCGGACGACGCGTATTTTCTCAAAAAGGTTTCGTTTTCGGGTTTTACACTTCTTTGTTGACCACTCTCTTCAAGAAGTCGTCGCAGAGGCGGATATTTTCGATTGCCGCGCCCTTGTTCCAATTGAGCGGATAGCAGTGGTTGTCCAAGAATTTGGTGCTGTGGTGTTCTTCGACGTGAATGCCGAGATCCTGAAGTTTTTTGACGAGTTTTTGACCTTGGCCTTTGCAGAACATATCCTTTTCGGCGTAAGTGATGAAACTTACGGGGAATTGTTCGTTGACAAAACCGAAAGGCGCAAGCGTGTCGGAATACTCGTACTTGTCGAGGTCTTTGACGTGAACGCCGCTGAAATCGAAGAGGATTTTGTCGGTGAGGTTGAACGGCATTTTTTGTCCGAGTGCTTCGCCGATATCGTAGATGCCGCAATCGAGCATAGCGGTGCGGAATTTAAGATCGGTGGATACGCCGAATTTTGCTTGCAAATCCTTGTTGGTGGCAACACAAGAGAGCATTGCGGAATAATATCCGCCCGCGGAGTCGCCCGATACGCACATATTGTCGAGGTCGAGGTTATATTTTTCCGCGTTTGCGCCAACCCAATTGAGTGCGTCGACAAGATGCACGATTCCCTTCGGGAAAAGATATTTCGGACCAAGGCCGTAATTGACGTTCACAACGAAAAAGCCTTTGTTTGCCGCCCATTTTGCAAGGCCTCTGCGATAATGCTTGTCGCCTGCCACGAAGCCGCCGCCGTGAATGTAGAAGAACACGGGATACTTTTCGTTTCCGTCTTTTTTGACGAAATAAGTGTCGAGTTTTTCGGCGTCGTCCTTGCCGTACGCAATATCCGTTTCGATCTCGAACTTTACGTCTTTGAAGCGGAGCATTTTCTTGTTGTTTTGCGAGCCGTCGAACAGTTTGTCGATTGCTACAAACAAAAATTGTGCAAATGTCATATTGAACCCCTTTATACAAGATATTTTTTATAACAATATTTTAGCACATATCCTACAAATGTGCAATATCCAAATTCGACGATTTTCGCACGGGACAAGCACGAAAAATTCGGCATTGACATACACTGCAAATTGTGTTATAAACTATATGAAAACTTATGTGGACTTTTCCGGGCGCAAGCCAACTTTTCGCCACACAACGCTATGCGCTGTGTTTTTTTATGGCAAAAACCACCTGTGGAGAAACATGAAAAAGTTGAAACTTTCAAGCGAGGCGGTATATCTTGCGGCAATCGTGCTGCTTGCTTTGTCCGTCGCTATGCTCACGACATCGGGATACGGGCTTTCAATGCTCGTTGCTCCCGCGTATATTCTAAGTCTTATTCTCGGCATCGAGTTCGGCTTTGCGGAATATATCGTGCAAGGCATACTCATCGTTTTGTTTTGCATTATCGTAAGACGATTCAAAGTGGGATACCTCTTTTCGTTTATATCCTGCCTTTTGTACGGCGCAATTCTTATCGCCTGGCAAAAAATCCCCGCTTTCGACACTTCGATAAATCCGCCCGAAAGTTATGAAACATGGCAAAGAGTGTTGCTGTTTATCTTCGGAGATTTGCTCACGTTCTTCTCCGTGGCACTGTCTTTCAAGGCATATTTGCATCCGCAAGTTTACGACTTTTTCGTCAAAGGCATAAGCGAAAGATATCGCATCAAGCAGGCCGTCGTAAAAACGGCATTCGACTTCTGTTGTCTTGCGATAGGCTCGGCAATGACGTTGATTGCGTTCAAAGAGTTTCGCGGAATATACTGGGGTACGCTTGCAACGGCAATTTGCGGAGGCACGATTATAGGCTTTTTCAGCAAAATACTAGACAAAATAATAATCGCAAAACCGCTCTTCCCCAAACTCGAAAAGTATTTCGAGATAAGCGACGACGTTTTGTCGGTGAAAACCGACGAATACGTGCGAGAATAAAGATAAGCGCAAGGCTCAATCAATTTCAAACCTCATTATCTAAACATTTTGCCGCTTTAACGGCATGATTGTTAAAGAAAAAGTCGCTCCTTCGAGCGACTTTTTATCGTTTTCGGCAAAGCCATAAGTTGCTTGCTCCTCTGATTCGCCAAACGGATGCATAACGAGAAAGCACCCCTTGAATGGCAACCCTAATTTACTATGCGTAAATGAGTTGACAGACAAGAGGTGCTGCCAAAGTTAGGCGCCGTTTGACGACTCAGAGTTTGATTGAGTTAAATTCATTGATATTCTTCATCACCAAATCAAAATAACGATTTGCGATATCGATATCCTTTTGGTTGCCTCTGATTGCTGTCGAGAGTGTGATCCTGTTGAGCAGCGTAGTGACGGACATAAGGAAGAACGGCTTGTACTTCACTGCGCCCGAAATGAATCCGTCCACGAGTTTCAATCCGTTCGGAGTGAGTTTTTCGGCGTTGAGAAGCCCCATATTGCTGACTGCGATAAGCGGGTTGTCGTATCCCGCTTTGATTGCAAACTCTGCAATATCGTGCGGGAAAATCGTGTACGCGAGTTTCAGAAGCGGCAAGGAATAAAGCCCCATAAATTTGTCGCGTTTGTAGCCCTTGGTGGAGCGTATGACGTTGACGACTGTGTCTTGTATTGTTTCGCCTTTGCCGAGCGTGCGCACTGCCATCCACGCGGTGTGGTTGGTGAGTCCGCCTTGCAAGCCGCCGTCTACGATATGTTTTCTGAGGTCGATTGCGCAAGACACGGTGAGGCTGTCGTCGTCTTTGAGATCGCAAAGTTCGTAAAGCGAGCGGAATACCGTTGCCATAATCGCGTCGTTGACGGTGATGCCCATCTTTTTGGACATAGCGCGAAGTTTTTCAAAAGCCTGCTCGTCAACAACTCTTTTTACGATTTGGTTGGTGTCCTCGCTTACGCTTTCGCTCCACGGGAATGCAACTTTGTCTTGCGCTTTGGAAATGTTCTTATACAAGCCTTTTGCATGCTTGAGGTCTTCGCCTTCGAGCAAAGAGTACACTTGATCGAAACTTCTCGATCCGCTCTTCATATGCAGTGCGAAATAGTTGCCTGCCTTGAGATTTGAATAGTTTTCGCAAAGCGTTACGAGGAAGTATTTGAGGTCGCCGCCGTCCATACACATATGGTTGTTGCGCCAAGCGAGTATGGAATGTTTGTCGTCCTCGAAAACCGCGAGTTTGACCTGCACGTTGTTGTCGTAAGGGATAACTTCCAATAGCCACTTGTCCGCCGCTTCGTCGGCATCTTCGACTCTTTGATACGACACGATATCGTCAACGGTATATTTTTCTTCCTTCCAATACGGTTCGATGACGGTGGTGTTGAAACTCGAGTGCAAAACGGGTGCTTTTTCAACCATATAAATCACTACGTTTTTGAGCACGTCCATATCGAAACTGCCCTCGTACGTGAGTTTTGCGTGCACCATTCTATCGTAGTAATTGCGGAACAAAAACTGCATTCTATCCCACATTTCAGCCTTTAACGTCGTTGCCATAAATCTCTCCTTATGCTCCGAATCGGCATTTTATATGTGCAAAACGATATGTTAATCGTCCCATTCAGTCCAGTATTTTTGATCTTCTTTCTCGTTCTTGTCCTCGAGTTCACGCTCTTCTTTCGCGTTTTTCGCTTTCGTCTTTTTGGCGATTACGACTATGATCTGAACGAGTGCGCACGCAACGCCCGCAAGACACATAAGCCAACCGGGATTCCATACGCCTTGCACCGTGATGCCCAAAATGACGTAGAGCATAACGCCCAAAATCTCGACGAACACGGGAAGTTCAAACCATTTGATTTTGCTGTTCGTCGCAAATGCGATTGCCGTATCTACGCCGAAAAGCACAACGACCATTGCAAGGAAACTCATCCAAGAACCTTGGATTTTGAACACGAGTTGCAAAAGCAAAAACACGAAAACCGTCAACAAAACTTCGCATATCGCAACGAATATTCTGACGGGAACGAATTTCTTTTTGAGAGCGAATTTAACCGCTCCGTACGCGAGCAATACGCTTGCGCCCGCAAACGCGCCGCCCACCACGATGAGCCAGGTCGGATGCCAAACTTTCGTGAATCCGCCGACGACGAGATACACGATCGTAAGCAACGCAACCACTGCCGCCGCGCTGATGCTTGCCGCGCTGATTCTGCGCTTTGCTACGCCGCTTTGAATTTGTCTTTGCTCGAAATTGGCAAGAGTCAAATCGATGTCGCCGAGTTCGGAAACCGCCATGTCGAAAATGAGATTGTCGTCACTCACGCCTTTTATGCGCAACTCTTGCTCTCTGTCGAGGAGTTGGCGCAACAAGGCTTTGCGATATTCCATAGCCGCTTGCGTCGGTGCGATCTTTCTGAAATGCTCTTCAAGAAACTGCTTGAATTTTTCTTTCATAACGTACTCCCTTGCACTTTGGTGCTCGATGTTTACAAAGAATATACGCCTATATCGGTGTTTGGTTACATTGTATCACAAAAAAAAATTCTTACATATGGTATACGGAACAATATCAATCATAACCTCCGTTCACACAAACGGAAATCCGATAAAAACGCACCGTTTTGCTCCTCTTCTACATAAAAAATCAGGAGGAAACGCCTATGTTTTTCAACTTTTTCAATTCTTGCTCGCCGCAAAGGCCGTGCTGCAATCAAAACGCAATCGAATATATAAGAGGTCCGATAGGTCCTCAAGGTCCCGCCGGTCCTATGGGGCCGATGGGCCCGCAAGGTGCACAAGGCCCCGTCGGACCGCAAGGTGCAACGGGTGCTACGGGTGCACAAGGCCCTGTCGGACCGCAAGGTGCTACGGGTGCGACCGGTCCTCAAGGACCGCAAGGCGAAGCGGGAACGAGCGCATTGCAAGACGCACTCTATGCCTACGACGGGACGCAGACCGTTGCTTCGGCGACTATCATACCTCTTGCAAACTCAACCACGACGCCAACCACTACGATGTCGCTTGCCTCGAATGCGATAACCCTCCCCACAGGCACTTATCTCGTCACGTACGGCGCAACGGGCACGAGAACCACCGACGGCAATCTCTCCGTTCAGTTGTACGAAAACGGCACGGCAATCTCAAACGAAATTATATCCGCAAACGCATCGTCGACGAATTCGGCAAATCTGTCAAAGACGATTCTGTACAATGCGACCGCAGGCAGCACGACGCTTTCACTCTATAACGTTTCGGGAGAAAGCGTAAATCTCACGGGGGCAAATATCACCGCAATGAGAATCGTATAATCAAAAAAACGAGTTGCTCGGCAAGCGAACTCGATACGGTCGTAATCGAAACGCTGTGAGAACGGAGGCGATTTTTGAAAGAAATCGCCTACGTTTATCATTTTTCATACAATTGTTCGCCTTGTAAATTTTTACAGGGCGATTGTATGCGATTTGTGTCGAAAAATATTGCTTTTCCGATTTTGGCTGTTAAAATTCTTGTATTGCTTACGCGCACGCAAGAGCGCAGGCACGCATACGCGCTTTAATATAAGGTTTTGCGCATACGCACGAATAAAAATCTCGCACCGTTTCGGAGAGGCAGAATGGACGGAAAGACAAAAATCATTGCCGTTGCTGGAAAAGGAGGAGTCGGAAAGACCTCTCTTTCTGCCGTAATCGTAAAACTTCTAGTTGAAAGATTTCCCGATAAAAAAATACTCGCAATAGACGCAGACCCCGCAATAGGATTGTCTACGGCACTCGGAGTCGAACCCGAAAAGACTATAGACGACGTGCGCAAAGAAACCGTCGAGCAGACGCAAAACGGAAAAATCTCACCGCTTGAAATTCTCGGCAACGCGGAATATTCAGTGGACGAGGCGATATGCAACGAAAACGGCTTTTCGTTTATTGCGATAGGTCGTCCGGAAAGCGCAGGTTGCTATTGCAAAATCAACACCTACCTCAAAGACGTTATTGCGCTTATTTCCAAACACTACGACTTCGTAGTGATAGACGGCGAAGCGGGCATCGAGCAGATAAACCGCAGAGTTATGGAAAAAGTGACGCATCTTTTGCTCGTCACCGACCAGTCGAAAAAAGGGCGCGACGTCGTGGAAACCATCGCAAAAGTGGCAACCGACCTCGTTATGTACGAGCAAATCGGCGTGATTCAAAATCGCCTTACTCAAGAGGCTATGGCGCAAAAGCCCGTCGTCAACGGACTTGAAACGCTTGCGTACGTTCCTGCCGACAACGCGCTTGCAAAGATGGACGCAAGAGGCGAGAACGTGTTCTCTCTGCCGTCGGATACGCCGCTGTGCGTAGGCGCAGAGGAAGTTTTGAAGAAAATACATATTTTATAGGAGATAAATCGTGAGAGACTTAAAACACCTCATCTACTTTGAGAACTTGTTGGAAAATTCCAACAACGAACTCATCCAACAAGCGCAAGATGCAGGAAGAAAGGCAATCGGACACGTCTGTTATCAGATTCCCGAACCGCTGCTCAACTTGCCGGGAATCTTTTCCGTCAGACTTCGCGCTCCCCGTACAACCAGCACGGAAATGGGCAACTACTACCTCAGCCCCATTTTCTGCGAAGCGTGCCGTGCCATTTTGGAACGCGCTCTCGAAGGCGGATTTTCCTTCCTCGACGGCATCATCGCACCCGAAGCGTGCGCTATGATGAACCGCCTTGCCGAAAACATCGAGCATCTCGGTTGCTGCCCGCACGAAGGATTCTTTGCGTCCTACTGCGACGTGCCTATGAAGAGCGACGAGGTTACGCTCAAACACTACGTTCTTCAAATGCAAGAGCACTGTCTCAAGCCGCTCCACGAGCATCTCGGCATCGACGTGAGCGACGCGGCAATCCGCAAAGCGGTTGAAGAACAAAACAAAATCTCTCGTCTTATCACCGAAATCGGCGAATACAGAAAGGACGCACAGCCCAGAATCACGGGCTACGAATTTGCTATATTCTGCCTTGCTACATACTGCTGCCCCAAGGATTTGCTTGTCGAAAAACTCGAAGAAACCGCAGAAGAACTCAAAACGAGAGTTCCCGATCCTATCGGCACTTACCGCGCACGCGTTGCGATGGTGGGAAGCGAAATCGACGATCCGAGTTTCATCAAACTCGCAGAAGACACGGGACTCGTCGTGGTTGCGGACAGATACTGCTTCGGTTCTTTGCCCGGCAGACAAGAAATCGTGCTCTCCGACGACGAGGACGCACTCACGCAAGTTTGCAGATACTATATGCAATCGGGACAATGCCCACGCTTCCTCAACACCGAAAAGGTGAACGAGCGCCACGCCTATATCGATAAAATCGCAAAAGAATACAAGGCAGACGGCATCATCGTCGAACAAATCAAATTCTGTGACTATTGGGGCTACGGCAGACCCTTTATGCACGCGGTTTTGCAAAACGAATACGGTCATCAGGTGCTTTCCATCGACCGTCCTTACAACGCAGGACAATCGGGACAACTTCGCACGAGAATTCAAGCGTTCGTAGAGGCTATGGAAATCAAAAAAATACAGACTGAGAAAGGAGAAAACTGAGTATGGGCGCAAAACTTAATTCCGAAAAACTCGGCAAATTCTACAAAAGCGGCAAAAAGACGTCCACACGCAGAGAATGGCGCGGCTTCAAGGACACCATGTACGACTTCGGTTGCTGGCTGAAGAACTTGCTCGTTATGGGCAAATTCATCATGAAACCCACCACGATAAAGGCGTTGTTCACCTACAGATGGTTTGGCAACTATATGGCGGCGTTCGACTATATCGATCGTCACCTCGAGGGCGTGCGCGGACCGCAACTTCGCATCGGTCACAAGCAATACGACAGCATCGTCGGCCACCTCACTCAGACGATGGACACCCTCTTCAAGTGCGACAAACGCATTGGCAACAAGCACGGCAAATACGACGAACTCAACAAGAAAGTCGTCATTATGGACGAGAACGGCATGATGGTGGTCGCAATGGGCTTCCCCAACCTCAAATTCGTATCCAAAGAAGTGCCTGCAATCTACACCGGCTCTACAATCGCTCAAGACGGCGTTTTGCACTATATCGAGGTTTCCGAAGAATTCCAGATTCCTTCCGACGTATGCCCGATGCCTTGTGCGGAACTCGGCTGCGCAATCGACGAAGACTTCCCGATTTGCGGCGTTTGCGCAATCCACTGCAACACCACTTGCGACGGCTCATTGATGGGCAACCAAATCGAAGACAGACACGACGATCTTCCCTCTTTCACGATGGCTGCTCCTATGCGCCACCAACAAGCGTCCGTTCTTCCTTACTCACGCGATCAAGTGGTTGCGGCAATCAAATTTATCGAAAAGCACACGGGCGAGAAATGGGACTGGGACGCTTTTGCAAAGAACTGCAAGACCTACAACGCTCAAAACGCATTGTTCGACACTTGGCTCGAAATGAACAAAACTCCCTATCCTCAAATCTGCGGCAACAACATTATGCTTTACCGCGACGCAGAATATATGGTTATCTCGGGACGTGACGCTTCCTTCCTCAAACTCGACCAAGAAATCACCGAACTTGCAAAGAAAGGCTACGAAAACAAAGTCCTTGCGGCAAAAGAAATCCGTCACCGCGCAATCGTATGGGGCGTTCACGCTCAATACTACACCGCATTCAATCAATGGCTTGCAAACTGCTGGGGCATCGTGACGCTTTGCGATATGCTTTCGTTCACGCTCACAAAGCCCATCAACTACGAAGATCACGAGCAAGCGATGCTTGACCTTGGCGAGTACAATATGAACATGATCATGCGCAACCACTCCAACGGCGGCTACGAAGTCGGTGTCGAGCAATTGTGGCAATACTGCGAAGAATACAATGCGGATATGGTCATTATGTACGAGCATATCGGGTGCAAATCCATGGCAGGTTATCACGGACTCATCGAAGAAGAAGGCAGAAAACGCGGAATTCATATCGTTTGGGTATATCACGCTCTTATGAATCCCACGAAGGCTTCAAGAAAAGATATGCGCAACGACGTAAATCGCTATATGCAAACCGTTTTGAGAGAAGAGCCTCTCGATCCCACTATCGTTGATTTCGACGATACGAACCGTTGGTAAAAAGGAGAAAAGAATTATGAAATATTTTGGCGGATGCGACGTA
>ULOF01053805.1_pt1 | contig 75123 bp, 74 predicted proteins | sample 1952371 | NCBI WGS metagenome assembly ULOF01 (sample SAMEA4835597, study PRJEB28245) | human gut metagenome | biome: gut microbiome; material: fecal sample | place: Denmark | collected 2008 | reverse complement strand
CCCAGCCTCTGTTGTATCCTGCTGTGTGGAAGCTTCCTCGCTGTCCGCTTCTTCCTTTTGGATATCTGTTTCTGCTTCACTGACAGCCTCTGTACTGTCCTCATCTGTTATCACCTCTGCCTGTGTCTCCACCTTGCCGGCATCTGCTTCTGCCGCTGATACTGTCCCGACATTGACAGAAGAAATTACAAGTACTGCAGCCAGTGTGAAACTAACCAATCTTGACCTCTTTTTTCTCATCAAAAATTCTCTCCTTCTTAACAAATCCGTTACCATTTTACTTCGGTAAAAATACACCATACCACAAGTTTCTTTTGTATAGTATAATATCACAATTTTACCTCTGTTGTAAATCAAAATAATATTTGTCAAGCTGGTGTTAACAAGTCCGGTCCGGACAATGCAGAAGAAGCCCCTTTTATCCCCGAAACAGTCTGGATAACATGCCACCAGAGCCTGACAAAACAAATTGATGTTTTGCCTGCTGTTCCTGCCTAATAGAATCTGCTTTTGCCTGCTTTATCCCACGTTCCACCGTGACCTTCAGTTCCAATGGAAGTTTTATGTCATCGTAATATTTTTTCATTTCCTCTAACCGATCATCCTCCATATTGCAGTTCTCCTTCCATCATTCCAATTCCCATTTTTTTCAGGCTTCGGTATAACAGTGCATTTACAGTGCTGATATTTGCATTTAAAATAACCGCTATTTCCTCTATCTTCTTATTTTCAAGAAAGTGCAGGATGACAACAAGCTTTTCCCTTGCGCTCAAATCCTCCAGCATTCTTTCAATATCAATATCCTGACAAATATCCTCCTGTCCTCGCTCTCTGACATCAAATAATAATTCAAAAGAAATCCCTTTCTGGCTTTCATTCAAACTCTCCATTACTGTAGTGGTTAGCATTTGATATAGCCACGTGTCAATATATCTCTCATTCTTTACCTTGGCTGCATTACGGATTGCTTTATATACACTTTCCCGGACAATATGTATAGCATCTTCTTCGCTGCCTGTACAGGTCATTGCAATACGATACATGCAACCATAGGAAGCCATTACCGCTTCCTCTATCCTCTTTTGCATCTTTTCACGATACATAAATTCCGCCTCCTTTATTTTTTCTCTTTATATATTAGACGAATTATACAGGGAAAAAGTTTCAAAGTTGTTTCAAAAATTGATAATATTTTTAGAAAAATTATTTTTGTTATCCATATTGTCCAGGGCATATTCAATACATTGAATCACTACTTTGTTAAAAGACATATTATTTTCATTGGCAAGCTGTTGAACGGTATTGATTAAATCCTTTGGCAGACGCAAGGACTTATTTTCATATTCCGCAAATTCTTTTTTCAGTGTAAACATATATACCACCCCTATCCTCTACCAATAATCGGTTATTGCGAAATATTTACCTTATGCTATGCGTATTGTGAATATACACAAACGCATATCTGCTTTTTTGAATTTCGCAATTACCTATCTACCAATAATTGTAATATAAAAGATACCGCAGGGATATATTATAAATATAATACATTTGTAATATAAATTAAGACTCAAAAAAGATCCACTGGACCTTTTTCTCATATGCTTGACAACATAGAAAAACCTCAGAACATTTTCCTCAATCTGTTCTGAGGTCTTCTTACACTCACTTGGCGGCTACACCAGCTGGCAAAGCGCTTTCAATAAATGTATGGCATCCAAAAAGCCCTGTTTATATGCCATCCGCCCATAACAGGAGCTTCGTTTGTTGCATGCGGATAACGCATTATCAATAATAAGCCATTGTTCCCGGCTTAATTCCATTTTTTCTATTTTCGCTATTTCCCTTCTGGCTTCGGCATTGATTTCCTGATAGCTCCTGTCTTCCTTTAGCCGTTTTTCCAACACATCCTCTGTCCGTATCTCAAAAAAATAATCTAATATGGACATCCTTTCTTTTGCCATATCTGCCATTCTGTCCTGCTTCTGGGAAGCGGTCTGCATTTTCCGCTCTTTACTCTCCATCCTCCCTGCATTCAGCACCTGGTATTCCAGCAGGACATTCCTCCCAAAAGCAATGCAGTCATAAGGCTCCTTTTTTTGATTCGGAACAACCGGACAAGCCGGCAAAAGCCCTCCCTGCTCTGTTTTCCTTTGCATTTCCGTTAATTCATACATATCGTATTTCCTCTTCTTTACTGCTATCTGCAATTTCCTTATCTCTGAGCGCCGACAAATACACCATTGCCATGGTCTTATTTTCTTCTGAGAGATTTGAAAAGATAACCGAAATTCTCCTTCCATCTTCTATATCTTGATGAGTAAATGTTTTTGTCATGGTATGTACCGCCTTTCTGTAAAACAATTCTTTTGTTTGACTTTGTAAATCTAGTATATATAACTTTTTCAAATTTGTCAATATTAAAAGTTGACTTATTCAAACTCTTTTGTTAATATGATTTCCGGAGGTAAATTATGAATGCAAGAATTACTAAGATAAGGAAGTCCGCTAAAATGACACAGGAGCAATTTGCTCAAAAAATGGGAATTTCCAAAAATTATGTAAACTTAATAGAAAACGGAAAGAAAAAACCAGGCAATAGACTAATATCAGATATTTGCCGTGAATTTCACATTAATGAGGAATGGCTGCGAACCGGCAAGGGAGAAATGCACCAGACCGTTGATATGAATTTTGAAAACATCTGTGCCGATATCGGCGTTCATGACCCAAAAGCCAAAGCGGCGATACTGAAATACTATGAGCTTTCCCAGGATGATAAGGAGCTGTGGTGGCGGTATGTGGAACGGTTTATGAAATAACTCTCCTATACAGAGAGGTTTTAGTTTATGCCTCTCTTTGTTTTTAAATTATATTCTTCGCATTCGCATTCTAATTTGGGAAAATTCAAACAACGATTTCTGCCACATTTCTAAAAATAGGCAATCTGTTTTAATACTTACATTTTATAATTGAGCACTCAGATTCTTTTACAAAACCCAACTTTTCTGCCATTCTTTCAGAAGCAGCATTTTTATAATGACATGCCCATACAGGTTCTTTTTCTTGCCCAATGGTGTATTGTATCATCTTTTGGGCAACCACCAATCCTAAGCCCTGTTGTTTAAATTGGGGATTTGTTTCTATCCCTATGTCAATTTCTTTACTACTTATCGCAGCAGAAAAAGCCCAAGAAGCAATATCATTATCGCAAGTTATACAATATCCTTTTCCTTTTGCCAGAAAATCATTTATATCCTGCCAAAAGAGGATATGTAAATAAATATCTCTTTTCCACAATAACATCCTGCTTTGACTTGAAATATTCTTGTACACATTCATCTTTTGTCATCAAAAGAAAACGTCTGGAATCTAATTTCGTTCTATCCAACATAAGTTCATATATATCATCAAGAAAAGATTCATCAGCTTTACCTGAAAGATAAGCAAAACCGCAATATGTCCAAAATAGAACATTGTTATAATTCTCCATTGAACTTGTAAAAATATCTCCCTTTTGAATGTCCTCTGCAATAGAAAGGGGATAGACCTTACCACAGTCATGGGTGTCTGCAATAGCGATAAAATCTAAATACTTTAATGGATTAATTTTATACAACATTTCCCTCACCTCACAAACAAGAATTTGTCAATCATCAATATCTATTCTTTCAATTTTGAAAATAACTGGTCTGGTACCATCATTGCAACAGGCAATCATAACTTTATCATCATTTGTCCATCCATGCATAATTGCCCCACCTTGAAGCGCAGAATAAATATATCTACTAATTGCGTCCCATGCTTCTGAGCAGAAAGGAACACCATCTGTCCCACAATGCATTGTACCAGGAGAAAGTAATACACCTTCATCTGGTTTCCCACTCTTTATCAATGTTCCTGCTCCCATATGCCAATAATCATCTCGTTCATCATTTCGATAAAACATAAATTCATCACCTACATTGTAGCAAGGGCATTTACCGCTGTCTGGTACAGCACAATACTGTGCCTGCAATTCAGGAAATAACTTTTTGTCTAAAACTGTAACCTTTACTCTATGTTCCATAACATATCTCTCCTTATAACTTCTGATTTGTTTTATCTCCAAGAAAAACCTAATTCTACAGAGGATTATTTTTGCCCTTCAACAAATTTTTCCTGATGATGTCCATTCCAATTAATAATGCTGTAACAACGGGCCATCCTATTACACTTATCCATATCATAAACTCCGGCTCCATAATATCCCCCAGCCCTAGCTTCAGAAAAACCACCACTGTCTGCGTAACAAACATTACAAACGCCCAAAGCACGCATATTACCCATGCCAAAATTCTAAATGGAATGCTGTAAGCAACCAGATGAATTACTCTTTTTTCCATGATTTTTTTATATAGAAACACAAATAATCCAAAATATAAGGCTATCCCAATGATATATGTAAGTAAATTGTATCGGTAAACATCTCCACTAAAAAACCCAGAATAGTGCCTCACATGTAGTCTGCCTAAAAACTGTATCATGCAAGAAATATCTGCATTTATTATTGTAAAAACCATCATAATACTTTCGATACCAATTATTTTAAAATATTGCTTTGTTTTCCTTCTCACCTTTCTCCTCCAAATGACGATTTTTCCGTCACAAGACCACCATATTATATCAAGAATCCGACTCTTCATCAATTCCTTATCAACTTATGGCATCCCCAATATAACAAAAATTCAAAAAATAACCGACCTGTGGCTATTGTCATTACTTAATATCATTTGCTGAATACTATATAAAAGAATGCATACAAAGGAGCTGATATTATGGCAACAAAATCTTTTTTAAAACAATTGGATTCTCTCGTCGCGGATTTGCTAAAACCCATTTAGTTTTTTGGAAATCCAAAAACGAATCTGAACTTGATTGTGATGAGACAAATATTAATGGTACATATCTTTTACAATTTATGAAAAAATTATAGTTTAAATAAGTTCTCCATATTTTCCCCTTGAATTTAATTTCCTTGTAAATACTATTTACTCAATAATGTGATTGCTTCATCTACGGTAATACAATCAGCAAATCTTTTTGGCCACATCATTTCATTGTAATATCTGTAAGTTGTTTCTTTATCCATATAGACATTATCAAAGGTAGAATTTGCTCCCTTTGGAACAATGACCTTATATCCTTTCTCAAATGCTGATTTAATAGTCGCATCAATACAGAAATTCGTCTGCAAACCAACAATCATCAAAGTATCCTCTTTCTCTTCTTCTAAATAACCTGCAAACTCCTTGTTTCCAAAACAGCTGTTAATATCCTTGATATATCTCTTTTCTCCTTCCATTGGAGCAACCTGTGCTGCAATTTCAAATTCATCATCTCCAATGGAAAATCCTGTTCCTGGTCCATCATCGTGCTGAAAATAAATTACTTCTACATTATTCTGTCTGGCAGTTTCGATTATTTTGACAGTATTCTCAATAAAACCATCCAAATCATATAGTCTGTCATCCGTGATTCCTTTTTGAATATCGATTACCAGTAGTATCATAATACTGTTTCTCCTTTATAACACCTTTACTACCCACTTTTAGGTGGGATAAAATAAGCAAATCAGTAACCACTTTAGCATATAACAGTTACATTTACCACCTATTTTCATAAAAAGACTTTATACAAATATTTTAAAAAGTTCTTGCAAGTTCCAACAATCTGTATTACAATTGCTTTATAAAATACTTTTATAAAGAGGACTTATATGGCAAAAGCAGAACATTTGAAAAGAAAAAACATAGAATTAATCAGAGAGAAAATGCAGATATACGGGAGAATGACAAAGCCGGAACTGGCAAATAGCACAGGTCTTTCATTGATGACGGTAAACACAGTTGTAGCTAAATTGTGCGAGAGTGGGGAGCTAATAGAACAGGGGCATGCCCCATCTAGTGGTGGTAGGCCATCTGCTTTATATAAGTACAACTATGATTATAAACATATAGCACTTGTCATCGCCTATCAGGATGGGCAAAAGAATCAAATTCTTTATCAAATTGCTGACTTATCTGGAAAAGTTATACAATCATTCCATAGGACAGTTGAGAAAGTGAATACAAAGTCCTTCTGTGAATCACTTGACAAATTGTTTAAAAGTGATTCAAAAATAGTGTTTTTAGCATTTGGTCTTCCGGGTGAAGCGGTTGATGGAGTTATCACAGTCTGTGATTATGAGTCATTGATAGGTGATAAATTTATATCTTTTTATGAGAGCAGATATAAAATTCCTGTTCTTGTTGAAAATGATATAAATGCGGCCACATATGGATATACGTCCTATAGAAGTGGAAAACAGACAGTAGTAGGTCTGTTTTTTCCAAGGGGATATCCCCCGGGAGTCGGGCTGGCAATCAACGGAATGCTCCATCGTGAAGTTAACTCTTATGCCGGCGAGGTGAAATACCTGATGCCTGAAATCAATTGGGCGGAAATAGATTATGAGAAGAAAGAGAGACTTCTTTCAGTAATTTCGCAAATCGTTCTTACATATGCTGTCGTGATAGCGCCAGAGCAATTTGTATTTTTTGCAGACTTTCTTGCAGAAAAGGATTTGGAGGAAATGAAGGCGACAGTTTTTGAAATGACAGAGCAGAAATATGAGCCTGTTTTCATTTTATCAGAGGCTCTGGAGGAGGACTATACCAAAGGTCTTATATCTATAGGCTTGGAATTTATCAATAAGGAGGTTTTATAAATGTTTTCTTTACTACTTGTAATTATCTATTTATCTTTTATTTCATTAGGACTTCCTGATTCAATACTTGGAGCAGCATGGCCAAGTATGTATGAAGACATGAATGTACCGATTTCTTACATGGGAATCATATCTATGATTATTTCAGCTGGAACAGTTATTTCATCTCTTATGGCGGATAAATTCATTCGTAAAATAGGTGTAGGACTGTTAACTGCTTTTTCAGTTGGAATGACAGCTTTGGCTCTGATTGGATTCTCGTTCAGTATGCAATTTTGGATGCTTTGCTTATGCGCCATACCATATGGGTTAGGCGCAGGTGCAGTAGATTCTGCTTTGAATAATTATGTTGCACTTCATTATGAATCCAGACATATGAGCTGGCTGCATTGCTTTTGGGGAGTGGGGGCAACAATCGGACCATATGTCATGGGATATTGTCTGACTATAGGTAGAAGATGGAACAGTGGATATAGGATTATTGGTTTCATTCAGATAGGCATTGTGGTGATATTGGCACTAAGTCTTCCATTATGGAATAAGGTTATGTCGAGGTTTGAAAATGAGTCTTCAGCAAAAAAAGATAATGTTGCTCCTCAAAAAGCAATGTCACTTGGACAGATTCTTGCTATCCCTGGGGCGAAGATGATACTTACTGCTTTTTTCTGTTATTGTGCAGCGGAGGCAACTACCGGATTATGGGCTAGCACATTTATGGTTTCTGTAAAAGGAATCAATGCTGAAACTGCAGCCTCATGGGCAAGTTTCTTCTATATAGGAATAACATTAGGCAGATTTGTGTGCGGATTTTTTGCAAATAAAGCCGGCGATAAAATCATGGTTCGAATCGGACAAGGAATTGTTATTCTAGGTTGTTTATTAATTATGCTGCCACTACCAACTTTTGTTTCTATACCAGGAATATTAATAATAGGTGTTGGATGCGCACCTATATATCCATCCCTCTTGCATGAGACACCAGAAAATTTCGGGCCTGAAAAATCACAGGCAATCATGGGTGTCCAGATGGCATGTGCATATATTGGAACAACTCTTGTCCCTCCATTATTTGGATTGCTCAGTGATTTTATAAGCCTGAAGTTGTATCCATATTTTATATTTGTGATAATTGTGTTACAGATTGTAATGGTGGAAGTGATAAATCGAAGAAAGCCTGCATAATGGTTGGTTAATTGGTCATATTAAAAAATATGCTTCTCCCTGAAATAAACAGTTTTATTATTTTAACTGTCTGCCTCAGGGGAAGCATATCACTGCATTTCTGTAAACCGGAATACACTGTATATGAGAAAATGTTTATCTATTTATTTTAACTCCGGCCAGTAGTCCTTATTTGCCTCAATCAAATCATCCAGAATTAATTTCGCAACTCTGGCACTTGGCACGGTCTTAGAAAGGGTGAGTGCCTGCCACATCTTCTGGTAGCTGCCTTCAATCCACGCCTCTACACAAAGCTTCTCCACACTTACCTGCTGCTCCATAAGTCCCTTCTGGAACTGTGGAATGGAGCCCTGGCAGATTTTCTCGTATCCGTTGCTGCCGACAATACATGGAATCTCAACCATTGCCGTGCGGTCAAAATTTTCCACTGCACCCTCATTTGGTACAATCAGCAGGAAGCGCTCCCTTGTATTCTCTGCAATGGCACAGGCAAGGTCTACGATGTAGGATGCATGCACATCTGCCTCAAAACCACCGTCCTTTGCTGTACCGCTCTCAATAATCTTGCGGCATGCACCAAATACCTGTTTCTCCCGTCCGTCCATAACCTCATTTGCGCGAGTATATTCCGGGTTGGAATGCTCTACCACATAGTCCGGATATAAATAATACTTTAAATAGGTATTCGGAATGGTTTCCGGGTCTAATGCATATACATCCTTTGCCTTTGTAAAGGTCTCTCTCCAGCTTGCATCCACATGCTGGTTTGTCTCGGAAATGGCATCTGCAAATCCATTTTCCTTTACATGGGCACGAATCTTAGGCATTAAATCATTGCCATCCTTGTCATAAATCTTTGACCACCAGCCAAAATGATTCAGTCCGTAGTAGGAAACCACCATTTCCTTTCTGGAAGCCACACCACACATAGAAGCCATTTTTTCCTCCAAATCAATCGGCATATCACAGATATTTAAAATCTTGGAGTTTGGACGCAGTCTTCTGGTTGCCTCTGCCACGATGGCGGCCGGATTGGAGTAATTTAACATCCATGCATTTGGTGAATACTTCTCCATATAGTCAAGAATTTCAATTACACCGCCAATGGAACGCATGCCGTATGCCAGTCCGCCCGGTCCGCAAGTCTCCTGTCCAACTACACCATACTTAAGCGGAATCTTTTCATCCAGCTCACGCATTGCATATTTTCCAACACGGATATGCGCCAGTACAAAATCAATATCCGTAAATGCTGTTTCCGGGTCTGTGGTGTAAGAAAACTCAATTTCCGGTGCATTTTCTCTTAAATAGATTTCACATGCTTTTGCCACAATCTCCTGTCTCTCTGCGTCATTATCATAAAATTTAATCCGGCGGATTGGAAAACGGTCCTGATGGTCTAACAGCATCAAAACGATACCCGGTGTAAATGTGCTTCCTCCACCTGCTACTGTGATTGAATATTTTTTCATAATAATCCTTCCTTTCTTCTATTAAAGTTTATATAAAGTTCCTGCTTATAACTTTGTATGTATCCAGAGCCGGAATTGCTCTATAGGGGGAGAGGGAATCATATTCCTGCTCTGAATACATACTCGCAGTAACCTACTGCTGTTTTCTTACTGTACCTCTATACAGGTATCTTTTAATGCTGCTTTACCTGGTATTGCAAGCACCTTATCATACTGATCTGCATTCGTAACCAGCACTGCAATCGTCGTATCATATCCCTTTTCCGTCAGCATTTCTTTGTCAAAAGACACTAATTTATCACCCTTCTTCACCTTGTCACCACTCTTCACATAAGCGGTGAAGCCTTCTCCATTTAATTCAACGGTATCAATCCCAATATGAATCAGTATTTCCACGCCATCCTTTGTCACAAAACCAACCGCATGCTTCGTATCAAATACCATAGCTATCTCCGCATCCTCCGGTGCATACACCGTATCTGCCTCCGGTACTACTGCTGCTCCCGGTCCCATGCTGCCAGAAGCAAAGCCCTCGTCCTTCATCTCTTCTAACGGAATCACTTCTCCTTCTACCGGACAGCCGATGCGGATTCTTGCAGCACCCGCTGCATTTCCTCCCTTTGCCAAAAGCGCTTCAAACTCATCTCTTACGTTGGCTACGTCCATTCCCACAATTACCTGAATGGCATTTCCATTGGTTACTAATCCATGTGCTCCCGCTGCCTTAAATGCGGACACATCCTGTACCAGAGAAACATCTGCCACGGTAAGACGGAGTCTTGTGGCACAATTCGTTACATCCTTAATATTCTCCGGTCCGCCTAATGCATCCAGGAAATCAGAGGCTCTCTGGAAATATGCGTTTCCTCCCTTTGCGCCACCCTTCTTTTCCTTGTAGTCCGCCTTCGAGAAGAATTTAACCTCTTCATCATCCTCACGGCCGGGTGTCTTGATATCAAATTTCAAAATTACCGTCTTGAATACGAAGTAGTATACTGCAATAAATACAAGACCAACAATAATCTGCTTCACATAAGTTCCGCCATACGCATGCCCTAATGGTATCCAGTTAATAGCGGCAAACTCAATGAGACCGCCCGAAAAGTTACCCACAACACCCACCATGTAGGTTACCATATCCATGATACCTGCCAGTACAGAGTGAAGTAAAAATAATGGAGGACAGATAAATAAGAAGGTAAATTCCAATGGCTCTGTCACGCCTGCCACAACTGCAGTAAGGGTAATTGGAATCAAAAGTCCTGCTACCTGTTTTTTGCGCTCCTTCTTTGCTGTTGCGTAAAAGGCTAATGCGATACCAATGGAGCCAAAAATCTTCTCCATTCCATACAGGGCAAATCCACCCTGTGGAAACAGCTCCTTAAGCGGAACTCCGGAGGAAGCAAACTCTCCTAAATGCTGTGTCCAGTATGCCACGATACCACCATTTACTGCCACATTGTCATAGAGGAATGGCGAGTAAATAAAATGGTGAAGTCCCGCCGGAATCAGAATACGGTTTAAGAAGGAATAGATTCCAACTCCCGCTGCTCCTGAGCCTGCCAGGAAGGTCTGTAAGGAGCCAATTGCCATCTGAATCTTAGGCCAGACTAAAGCTGCCAAAAACGCTACCGGAATCATGACAAAGAAACCGATAATGTATACAAAGGTGGAGCCCTTGAATATTCCTAAAAATTCCGGCAGCTGTGTGTCGAAAAATTTGTTATGTATCCACACCACAATCGCTGCAATGATAATGGCACCAATCATTCCCATATCCAGTGTCTTGATTCCTGCCACGCTGGCAAGACCACTTGTATTCCCTACCTCCTGGGTGAAATCAACACCAAAGAATGGACCCCACAGGGAAAGAATCGTGCTTAAAAAATAGTTAAAGGTTAAATAAATTACCAGCGCCTCCAGACAGGCTCTTGCATTCTGCTTCTTCGCAAGTCCGACTGGAAGACCGATTACAAATACCAGCGGCATGTTACGGAATACTGTCCATGAACCTTCGCTTATCACATACCAGATTTTGTACCACATGCCATCTGGATTTGCCAGATCTCCCAAAATCTGTTCGTTCATACACAGGGTGGAGATACCTGCCATAATACCAGCGAAAGCAAAGAGCAGAACCGGTGTAAACATGGCGCCTCCAAATCGTTGGATTTTTTGCATCATAGCGAATCCCTCCTAATAAGATTATTTCTTTGTGTACCCTCTTCATAAATTTCCAGTACATTTCTCAAACACATTTCCGGCCGGATGTTTATTTTGATAGGTTAATCATATTCAGAAAACCCTTTAAAGTCAACACTTCGGGGCACTTCTGTGCCGTTTTCAAACTCTTAGTTTTGTTTCACGCCAGCCTGTGAAATTTCACAGGTTTTATCTGCCTTTTGCACAAAAAAATACCATCCTGCATGGATGGTATTGTGCATTTTTTCAGTCAGCCTTTTGCTCTTCACATGGTTCCTCTCTTTTCCTGGTATATCAGGTATTTAATCAGCAGCAGCTCCACTGCCATAAAAAACAGAGTGGTAGTCTCATAATTTTCAATATAGGTGGTGGCAATATTAGAGGTATTAATATAGATACTTTCCGTGCTCATCTGAGCCAGAGTATTATTTTTAAGCTTTGTCATGGAAATAATCGGAATCCCCTTCAGATTCAGAACCTTTGCAAAGCTTGTAACATGATTGGATTCCCCTGTCAGGGACACGATAATGACCAAATCCCCTTCCTGCAATACATCTGCAATCAAAGCCTGCTCTGCCTGCATTCCCTCAATCTGATACATGCATACCTTTGCCGACAGAAACGCACGCTTGAACTCCTTTGCCACAAAGGACTGTACAGCGCCGGAGCCATAGACAAAAACCCGCTTCGCTTCATAAATCAGCTTACAGATATCGGAATAATCTGCCTTCTCCATTTCATCGATTTTCTTCCGGTAGTCATCACAGACCCTCTTAATGGTATCCTTATCCGCTTTCGGACGCACATTTCCCTGTTCCATCTTCAAATGAATCTTCAGTTCTGAAAAACCGTCCATGGAAAGCTTTTTTGCAAAACGCAGAATTGTGGTTCTGGACACATTACAGTTTTTTGCCAATTCCTCAATGGTACACTGACAGCACTCCTGCCGGTGCCCATCTATGTAATTCCAGATATAGATATCATTTTCATTCAATCTGTTATAATTCATTTTCACTAAATCTGCAATCGCCATACCAAATTCCCTCCTGCTATTTTACAGCCATTTTACCATAATGCATAAAATGCCGCAATAAAATTACCATTTACAAAAAACCGGATTCCCATATACATTTCTGCCTTGCCACACTGAAAAAATACTATACAATTTATAAAATTCTGTTACAATATAAAACATAAAAACAACCCACCAGAGAGGAGAATATTATGGAATATTTATGGAGTGACAAAAAGAGAACACTATTTGGCTTACCACTTTCTTTTACCAAATATATGCTTTCAGAAGAACGGTTATTTATTGAACAGGGCTTTCTCAACAAGAAGGAAGATGAGGTCCGGTTATACCGGATTATGGATGTATCCCTGACCAGAAGCTTCGGCCAGAGAATCTTCGGTGTCGGAACCATCCACTGCTGTTCCGCTGACAAATCAATGGGCGATTTTGATATTATCAGTGTGAAAAATCCAAAGGATGTAAAAGAACAGCTGTCCCAGCAGATTGAAAAACAAAGAGACGCCAAGCGTGTAACAAACCGGGAATACATGGAAGACGCCCATGATGATTTAGAGGAAATGGATTAATTTAAACTGCAATCATGCCACCTGAATGTCATTCCCCGATTACATTTACCTGGCACATTTTCATTGTATCCAAAGCCGCCTTATGGGTCTCCGGTGTAACGCCTGCACAGCAAGACGCATCTACCGTTACATTGATTTCCGGATAGGTGGCTTTTATAATCAAGGCATTAGATACCACACAGATATCGGTGCACAGCCCAACTATTTCCACCTCTTCCAAATTATAATGTTTCCAGTCCATATAGCCAAAGCTTGGTTTGTCAATATAAACCGCATCCGTTATCTCTAAACCATCTGCTATCCTCCAGCCCTCTGTTCCGGCAATACAATGTTCCACCGGCAGATGCTTTCCCTCATTTGTATTCAAATAATCCTTTGTGTGTGTATCTCTTGTAAAAATAATTTCTCCATGGTTTTCCTGATAACGCTTAATCTTATCCTTTACCTTTCCGACAATCGCCTGAGCCTCTTTGGTCCCTAGTGAGCCATCAATAAAATCATTCTGCATATCTACTACAATCAATGTTTTTTTCATAATCGTCTGCTCCTTTCGCTCTTAGCTATTCCTTTTCTTCTACTACAGTAACCTTTTCGCAATCAATTACAGTATATACATATGTCTCAATGCTTTTCTGTAATTCATCATCCAATGTCTTCCCTTCTTGTAAAGATACATTTATTACTATTTCCTTATCCGGTAAATAATGGTCATAAGCTGCCGGCTGAACACTTACCTCTTTTATTGCCTCATATGATTCCAGGTTTTTCTCTATTGTACCACATATGTATTCCCAATGCTTTTTATTTGTATCTATATCATCCGTGCCTTTATTAAACTCAAATTCTGCTGTTTCTTCTGATTTATTACCAGATACATTCATTCTCACTACTGATAATAATACAATTGCCACAATACATAATACAATAAACACCATTAAAATTATAATTAACTTTTTTCTATTCTTCTTCATATGCTACCTTTACAGTAATACTCCTTAATATTTAGTCACATAGTAGCATTTTATTCCAGCTTTATCAATCTTTTTTCTCCATTTTCATTTATAAAATTAACTTTTTTCAAAAATCAATAAATTTTTATCGTTTTTCGATAAATTTATATTGACTTTCAACACATCCTGTATTATGATATGGAAAAATAAACCATATAACAAATGGAGGATACCTATATGCATACAAATTTTCTAAGTAAATTTACAAAATTCTTTTTGGACTTTATGTTTTACTGTGGAATACTGGTGACCTTAACCATACCCATTTCCTTTCAATTTCTGGGCATCTACTATCCCAATATTCAAAATAACTATATTGTCATGTGCATTATTTTCATGCTCTGCGGTTTCCTTGCTCTCTGGATTATCTATTACCTGCGCAGAATATTCCGGACTGTGATTGCGGAAGACTGTTTTGTGGAAGAAAATATTACTGCATTGAAGAGGATGGGAATTTCCAGCTTCGGTATCAGCCTTATAACACTAATCCGCCTTTTCTTTGTCGTAACCCCTGCAACACTGATTATTATACTTGTATTTTTCATTGCCGGTTTATTCAGTCTCGTGCTGGCGCAGGTGTTTGCCCAGGCAGTATCCTATAAACAGGAAAATGATTTTACCATTTAATTAACACGAAAAGGCAATACAGGCATCAGCATACATTCCGGAATTGAGAGGTGATAAATTATTATGAAAATTATTGTGAATTTAGATATTATGATGGCAAAACGAAAAATGGGACTGACAGAGCTGTCTGAAAAAGTGGATATTACCATGGCAAACCTTTCTATCCTGAAAAATAACAAAGCAAAAGCCATACGTTTTTCCACTCTGGCTGCCATCTGCAAGGCATTGGACTGCCAGCCCGGAGACATTTTAGAATTTGAAGAGGAGGATGAAAGTAATGAATAATTTTTCTTTTTTATGGAAGCTGTGTGTTGTTTATGGCATCTGCTATCTGTTATTTGCCTACCAAAACCCATACGGTATTGGAAGCGGTATCTTTGCTGCTATCAGCGCCATTTTTCTTTTGGTCATTGCCAGACAGTTAAAGAATCAGCCGGCCAAGGAAGACAATAATCTTTCCATTACCATTTCCGCTGAAAGCATATTCTATTTTATTGCGGCGGTACTGATTTCCTTTGGCAACTGCCTGACAGACAACTCTTTCTTTTTATTTTTCAATCACGTAGGAAGCTTTTTATTGTTTTCCATCGCCTGCATAAAATTGTTTTACAACGATAAGAAATGGGATTTTGGAAAATACACTGCTATTCTGTTTTCCTATTGGATTCAGGTATTAAAAACCATACCCGTTCCCTTTCAGGACTGGAGCAACCACCGCAAAAACAACAGCAAAAAAATGTCCTCCACAACACGTTATGTTATCATCGGTATTGCAGCCGGAATCCCTATTTTATTTATAACTACCCTTCTTTTAGCCAGTGCAGACCAGGTATTTTCCAATATGCTGGAACATATTTTTAATTTTGACACTGTATTTAAATGGCTGACAGAGAAGCTTCCAGAGAACATGGTATTGCTGCCCTGCTGCTTTATCGTGTACACACTGCTTCTCTACTTAGTCATGAGTGCCCTGTGCAGAGGCTGCCTAAAAGAAGAAGTGAAAGAACCTGCCAAATTTGGTACGCCCATCGCTGTCACCATTTTTGTTATGATTGACATTGTCTACGTTATATTTTCTGGTATCCAGTTTTTATTCCTGTTTGCCGGACTGCCAATTGCCCAGCATGAATATGCCGAATATGCCAGAGAAGGATTTTTTGAACTCTTATTTGTGGCGCTTATTAACTTTTTCCTTGTTCTGTTCTGCAATAAGCACTTTGCAAAGAACACAATCCTTAAGGTAGCAATGACCATTACCTGCCTTTGCACCTTTGTGATGATTGCCTCCTCGGCATACCGGATGCGAATGTATATCCATGCTTACAATCTGACATTCCTCCGTCTGTTTGTACTGTGGTTTTTGCTCCTTCTCTTCTTTTTTATGGTGGGAAGTACCGTTTCCATTTATAAAGAAAACTGGAACAGCTTCCGCTATTGCCTGTTTGTGCTGACCTGCTTTTATACTATATTTGCACTGTCTAATGCAGACGGATGGATTGCAAAATATAATATATCTCAATACGAAAAAAACTTAACTTCCGGCTTTAATAACTCATATTTAGATGATTATCTCCCTTACAACTACGAAGATTCAAAAGCTTATGCAGTGGCATTGGCAGACCTGCAAAGCACATCCGGCGAAATGCTCAAAGACAGTGACCGCCAGCTTATAAAATCCTATTTTTCACTGAAGAATCACTTTTATGAATATGACGATTATGCGGTCGATTACGGTGACGGTAACAGCGAGAACCTTCAGAACTATATCCTGAAAAAGGATGCTGCAATTTATGATAAAGATCTGGAAGCATCGATTTTTTCCTGGAAGCATTTTAATTTTGTAGAAAATACCTGTTATCAGAAGTGTAAGGAAATGTATTCGCATTAAAAATGAAACAAATAAGGATGGCATCTATTCTCCTATAAATGCCATCCTTATCTTTTTATGAAATCATTCCATCTTTCATCTCAATTATTCTGTCCGCATATTGCTTAAGTGTTAAATCATGTGTTACCATAATGATAGTGGTATCTTTCTCATTCAATTTCTTTAATAATTCCATAATTTTAATCCCGTTTTTTTCGTCTAAATTTCCCGTAGGCTCATCGCATAATATAACATCCGGATTGTTTGCCAGCGCTCTGGCTATTGCTACTCTTTGCTGCTGTCCTCCCGATAGCTGAAGCGGTCTGCAACTTTCCTTTTCTTCTAATCCCACCATTTCCAATAATTCTGTCACACGCTTTTTACGTTCATTTCTGGGTACTCCTGCTATCCCCATCGGCATTTCTATATTTTCACCAACCGTCAGTTCATTAATCAATTGAAACGACTGAAATACAAAACCTACTTTTTGATTGCGGAATCGTGCTAATTCAGGGCTTGACAAGCTTTTAACATCTTGATCTGAAAATAAATATTCTCCTGAATCATATCCATCCATACAGCCTAAAATATTCAAGAGTGTCGACTTTCCAGACCCCGATTTTCCAATAATTAGTATAAATTCCCCCCTCTCTATCTTTAAATTAATTTCTTTAAGTGCCTGAACTTTTATTCCGTTATTGTATGTTTTATTTAAATTAATAACCTTTATCATACTCTGCCCCCTTACACAAAATAAATCCCCTTATTCATCTAATACGCAAAACCAAATTTGAAGTTTCCTTTCTTCTGGCTGGGATAATCTATAAAGTACTTAAAATCTCACACGGTGAATATTTTTTAATTAATCTGATAACAGGAATGACCGTAATGATAATTAACAAAACGACTATTCCTGATAGTAAAACTGCCGCCTTCCAGTTTGGTTCTACTATAACTGTCGCAAGAGAAATCCCTCGTGACATGCAAAAGCAACTAAATAAAATTCCTACTACATAGGATAAAACAAGCAATATACTAATCTCCAATATACTTTTCATGCATAATTGGCTTTTACATTCTCCCAATGCATAACATATTGCTATTTCCTTTTTCCGCTTATTGATTACTAAAGAGAATATTCCGATTCCTCCAATCATGGCCAGTAATATTAATATTCCACTAATCAGAGTAAAAATCTTAACTTCAATGTTTGCATGATGTACACGAAGCAGAAAATCCATTGTTTGATTACTAATATCAAAACGATACCTATTATCATTATCCTCTTCTAACAACTGAACAATATCGCTTAACATATCTGCCGTAATTTTTTTATCATTTATAGGAGTAATAGATAATGTGATACCTGTTAAATCTTTTTTATGAAACAATCCACGATAAGCAGGAAACGGAAGCGTAACCGTGTGGTTATTCTCCTCAATATACTCAATATCATATTCATCTCCCTGTATTGTCTTGAGCATCCCCTCCGATAATGTATGAGGAAAATCTTTAGAATTTATGGTTGTTTCCTGATTGACATCATATAATATTTTCTCTGTCTCCCTACTCATTTTAACCACTTCACTATCAGAACTGTATATAATCTTTATAGAATTTTCTTCCTCCCCAGCATATTGTCCTAAATAGAATAACTCTATTTTTATCTTGATATTGAATGCATAATCCTTATACTGCTGTGCTATTTTCTGAATACCAGACTCTGAAAAAGGGAAATCTGCATCCTCATTTAAGACAAGCTCTTCATCATCCCATCTCATTAAATCAAATTGTTCCATATTGAAAGCGGGATCCGCTGCCTCTATCAAATATTCCTGTTCCTTTCCAAGCCTTTTCAAACCATCCTGCTCTTTTTTTATATTAAAGTATGCACTTAAGAATATATTCAATAAAAAAATTATAATCGTAAACTGAATAACTACACAAAAATATACTTTAAAATTCCTCTTAATATATGTAATAATCTGCTTTAAAATAAAAATATTCATAATATCTCCTCGGGCAACATAATTTTACACTGACACATCCCTCATCATCCCTCTATCAATATATTAATGACACTCCTTTTATAAATTCTGTTATACAAAACATAACAGAATAAAGCATATAAAATTTGGGAAAAAACCATCACAGCCACAATCAATCTGACATCTATATTCATATTGACCAGATATCTAAATTCTGTCTTCTGTAGGCACCATGTCAGAAAAACTGCTAAAACACTGGAAAAAAAAGAAATAAATAATGAATAAAGTACTTTTGACAATACCATTTTCCACCTGGATGCTCCTAATGCCTGCATAACTGCGATATATTTCTTCTGCTTCATGGCAAAAAACACCTCAACATTCATGATATTCAATAATGCATAGCAAAGAGAAATGATTGCAATCAGAATAGACGGTTTCCACCCCGACTTAAAATACTCATCCTCTTTATATAAAGCTTCCTCCGGAGAATAACATATATAATTGCCTCCATTACGTTTCAAGCTAAATACGTCCTGTCCCAGTTCCCTTACCCTTACATATTTGACATCATCCGCATATCCTTCCTGCCTGAGCACATCATCAAACGCTTTTCTTCCTTCTTCGTCAGCTTTCACATAATATGTACAATCTGCATATTGCACTCCCTTAAGCCGACTATGTAAACATATCGCTGCATTCTTATATTTCGCTACCTGTGCAATTCCACAAACCGAAAAAGTATACATATCTATTTCCACAATATCACCTATATGTATATCATATTGTTCTGCGATATCCTTTCCTATTATAATTTCATTTTCCTGCTTGAACATTTCCCCCTTTATTGCCTCGGGCTTAACATAAGTTTCAAAATCATCAGAAACAGATACAATAGCTGCATCCATGCAAAACTTATTATTATATTTTAAAACATAGCTACTCAATCTATTCTCTACAAAAATACTCTGAATTCCCTCTAATTCTTTTTCTATTTCAGACAATTCGTCATTCTGAATCTTCTCAGCATCAAAGTTAGGTTCATACGTTACAAATTGATCCTTATTTAGCAGCTTGTTGTCAGACTGCCTATCCTTCACCTGTAAATTCGCCTCTGCTAAAAATATAACTCCTATCATCAGTCCCAATGCCAGGCTTATAATATCAAAAATAATACAAACCATATTATTTTTATTCATTGCATACATGTTTTCTATGTAATATTTCATTCTTTCAACTCCACCTTATAAATAAGACTATTTTCTGTATCAGACAAATAAATCACATTATCCCTGACTGCCATACATGAAACTCCTCTATTTACCATTTCTGCTACCTCTGCAAACAAAGTTTCAATATAATTTCCACTATAATCAAATACATCTACTTCCATTAAGGCCTCTGAAAAAATATATATTTTATCATCTTCTATATACAACTCTGCTGGTAAATATCCTTCCGGCAGCAAAAACATCTTTTGCAATTTATTATCCTTAATTCCTGCTAAAAAGCTTTCACCTCCCTGATAGCCAAACATATCATCCTTTTCAAAATATTCATATGCATTTGCAAAAAAGATTTCATTTGTTTTTTCGTTCTTTCCAAAACATCCAATTTCTGTTTTCCCAATCTTCTTAATATTTTCATTTTGGTCTATCAAATACACCCCCAGCCTTTTTTTCTCCATGCTTCCTGCTGACACATAGAGATTTGTACCATCTGATTCTATATCCAGAACCCGTACACTAATATCATCCAGTTCTTCAATATAAACTTCCTTCTGATAATTTCCATCAAAATCAAAGAACTGAATCCTGCCATCTTTTTCATCTGCAACATATATGTATTGTTCGTCCATGGTAATTGCTGCCGGCGCATCAAACTCTCCTTTTCCACTTCCCATTTTTCCAAAACAATTTACCAATTCTCCATCATAATTATAGCAACACACGCAACTATTATCTGTATCAATAATATAAAGCAGATTCTCCGCTGCAAATAATGCACCAGGCTTTTTTAAATTCTCATCTTGAATAAATGTTTCTTTTTTTACCTTCAACCTTAAATTCGTATAAGATTCCCAAGTGGGTGCTTTCTCTTCTTCACTACATCCACATAAGAGAACAACTATAATCAAAAGTAACAAAAATTTTTTCACAATTCTCCCTCCTCGACTATAAAGAGCTTGCAACATTTTACTTCATTATTTGCAACATCCTGTTTTAATTGCTACTGCCCGATTCTCTTTAACCTGTTTGTTGTTTTTACTACAGTAATGGGTTTGAAAAGAGGTATATAACCTTGTATCATATTGTCCAAACAAACCACAACTTCTGGCTGGATTACAATAGGTTGCTCCTTTGCCATACTCTGTCCAGCTTGAACATTTCGCATTTACGCTAAATGAATTTGTTAAAACCCCACCTAGCATGGCTAATAACAAACACACACTTATCAATTTCTTTCTCATACCATTATCCTCCTCTGTAATTTTCGAGATTCGCCTAAATTTTTTCTTTTGCTCGTTTTTTCATAGAGCATTTAACACTAATGTTTTATTGCAAACTCTCCATAGTCTCCACCTTTAAATCTCCATCGTAATATAAAATTGATGGATAACTGGTTATCTCAAATATCATTTTATATAAGTCGAATTTATCATATATCCCTATACCATCACGATAATCTTTAATCTGTATAACATTAGAAAACATTTTATCATTAATTTTAATCCTTCTATAATCGCCAAATTCCTCATCGTTTTCCGTTACAAAAACTACACATGTCTGCTCACTATCAGATTGTTTCACTAATGTATAAAACAAATCCATTTTCACCTTATCTTCGTCTGTTTTTTCCATTATTTTTTTCACCAATTTATGATAATCTTCTGTTACAAAAGAAACTTGTCCCTCTTCATAACAAAAATAAAATGGAAAAAAATCACAAAGCTCATATTTTCCTTTTAAAGATAAATTTGTTATTATATCCCCCTCCTGTGCCTCTCCCGGAATATCATCCTTCCATACACAATATATATTTATCTGTTGCAAACATTCTAAATGCGACAATTCATCAATCAATTCTAATTTTTCTATACACGGTGAACAGGTATCCGACATATAAAAAACAAAACAATCTTCCTTAAAATATTTTTCTTCCCCTGTTATTGATACTAAAACAACATCTTGTAAATCCGCACCATAACACACCTCCACATTTCGTAAAGGCGGTTTAATATTTCTAATAAACAAGATTCCTAAAGCAATACATATTATAATAATTACAACCGATAATATTTTCTTTCTCTTCTTCATATCTACAGATTATCCTTATTTAATGCTTAAACATTCCCGCTTCATCCACTCTTCAAATTCCTGTATATATAATTCTTCAGATGCCTGCTGTTCCGCTGTGTCCAATTCATAATATTCCTCATTTAAAAATTCGTATTTATCAACGATAATACCATTCCTTATATGATAGACCGAAGGAACCCATTCAATCTCATACCTTTTCTTTAACTCATCATAAAAAGAAGCATTCTCCGATTTTTCATTCCCAGAGTTTGCCAAATCCCTATATTTTTTTATATCAAAATAGTACATACCCATTCCTGAGTTCTCAGAAATATATTGTTGTACGATTGGATAAAACTTTCGACAATCTCTACAATCCTCCCTGCCAATATATAATAAAAAGTCTATATTCAGCTTTGTTTTTTTATCCAATTCTTTATAGTCAATTTCTTTTAATTCGTCAAATCTTTCCTCATCAATATTAATCTGTGTTACTGCCTTCTCGATATCCTCCTCATTATCTAAATTTCGATAGATATACACATTTCCTTTTGTTACAATGAAAAGAGCAGGCGTTGTTTCAATTTCAAACTGTGTAAATTTTTCTTTTTCATCCGCACTCATTTTATCCGAATCAATATAACTAACGGAAATGTTCTTCTCCGTCATGATTCTATCTATAATTTTAGAAAATTCCCTGCATTCCCCACAATCTTCCTGTCCATAATAAACTATCATATCCTGTCCTTTCCTCACGGAATCAAACACATCATTTAGTTCAATCTGCCTCAGTTCTCTTTTACTACTATATTTCACCCAAAAAATCCCTGCAAAAAAAACAATCAAAATAACCAGGGTCAGATAAATAAACCGTTTTTTCATATAGTATCCGTTTCCTTTCTCCAAAGCAGATAGGCTAATTCCATCACCTTTTAACTACAATTCACATTCATTATATCAATCGCAACCTTTTATATCAACGATTTTTTTTCGACATTTCTCGACAAATTTTAGCAGAATCATCCCCTGGTCTGGTGTAGAACGAGTTAAAGCCCATTAGGGGTTTGACACTTTCTCTAACATCATAATACGTAAACCTTTTATTTAGCCAATCACGGCTTATTTTTTTGGTAACAGTTCAGCCTTTCGGCTGAGCTGAACAAAAAGTTATCCACCGTCATTCTGACGAATCCATAAACTGCCGAAATTCACTTTTTCTAATAGAATCATACTATCAGGAACACAGGAAAAGGAGGCGGTCAGAGTTGGGTGGAAATTATAAAAAAAATATGCATAACCAGCTCATGGATGTTATGGCACGTCCTAACGCTGCGGAAAACGACCTCCGTGTGAAAAAAAGGAACACAAAGAAGATGTAGACCAGTTAACTAAAAAGATAGATGGTCTGACAAAAGAAAATGGGCTTCTCCGTGATGACAACATCCACTTAAGAAGTATCATCAACAATGACAGTTCCAATACTTTGCTCTCGCTTTCCGGTGATAAAAGGAGCGGCAAATCCGGCTATATTTTAACCGGTATATGGTCAATTGATTCAGCCGAAAGGCTGAACTGTTATTTTTGTTGTCAAATTTTTGAAATTTATGCATGCTATTTTGTGCTACTTGTGTTATAAAGGTTTTATGATGATTTTTATTATATACTTTATTTCAAAATTCATTTTAAAAAATACACAAATTTATCCCTCAGTTTAACCTGCTCTGAATAAATTTGTGTATTTTCTTTCACCTAAACTGATTTTAACTGATATTCCTGAATCTGTCCCTCCAGATTCTCTACCATCGCCAGCAATTGTTCACTTACTGCAGCACTTTCCTCTGAAGATGCTGCATTATTGGAAACCACACTGTCAATGTTTTCAATACCGTTCAAAATAACCTTTATGTTTCCTTCTTCTTTTGAACATGCCTTGGAAATATCCCCTACAAGTCGGGTTGTCTCCGCGGTGGAATTTACAATTTTCTTTAAAATACCGGCTGTTTCATCTGCCAGTGCTCCTCCGGCATTCACTGCCTGAATTGTTTTATTAATCAATTCATTTGTTGTGTCCACCGCATCACCGCATTCCTCTGCCAGCTTACCAATCTCATCAGCAACAACTGCAAAGCCTTTTCCCTGTTCACCTGCCCGCGCCGCCTCAATGGATGCATTGAGCGATAACAGCTTTGTCTGTTCGGATATGGAATTGATAACCTGTATGATGTTAGAAATATCATCAGCCTGTTTTTTGATAATTTCCATGGCATCTAACAGATGAATCATCTGGTTATTGCCTTCCTCTACAACTGTCATGGACTCATTTGCCAGTACCGCCACCTTCTCTGCCTTTCCCGCATTCTCAATAACATCATCTGTCAACTGATTAATATGGTTAAACAAATCCTGGATTTCATTACTCTGTGCAGAAGCACCTTCTGCTAAGGAGGATGCCGTTTCCGCCATATTTTTTGCTCCCGTGCGGATGACATTCATGGACTCCAAAACCCCACCCAGCAATGAATTCATTGCATCAATTATGTTCTCAATAGATTCCTTAATTGGAAGAAAATCACCCACATAATCGATATCCACCGACATCGCCATATTTTTATCTGACATCTGCGTTAATATCTCTGAAATATTGGTAATATACTTTTTTAACTCAATAATGGTCGCCGTCGTATTCTCTACAATCGTACCAAACTCATCTCTTTCCGTATAAGAAATCACCGTATCCAGATTTCCCTGTGATAAATCCTGAATAGAGGTACTGATATCGTCCAGCGGAATCTTAATCTTTTTAATCACAGCCATTGCCATTTTATTGAGAATTATGTCCACTATAACAATAATAACAATAGCAAATACGCCAAAGGCAAGCCCTGCAACCGGAATCCATCCCTTTGAATTGTCTCCTACTTCTCTATATACATTCCGAAGCATAAAAGACATCCCGATAATGATGGTAGAACATAAAACCATTAACACTCCCATAATAACACCAATGGTAACAAACCGCTTATGCAGGAACCATTCCAATGAACTTTTCTTTTCAACCACAGACTTCTGTAAATCCATAATTCTCCTCCTAATAAAATAAACACCGTGATGCACAAATTAATATTTTCTTCTAAATATTATATTATGATATTGTTCCTATTACAAGAAAAACCGCCATCCTGCGACAACGGTTTTATCCTACTTTATTTAAATTACTATTTATAAGCCGTAAATTGTGCTTTCCTTAAAAATTTTTCGTCACACCAAGGTCAACCTTTTCCCCGTTGATGTTCCAGCTCTTTGTATAACCGGATACTTCACCATACTCTATTCCGGTGGCAAGCACATCTGCAAAGATTACCTCTTCGTTACGTTTCATAATAGCAGCAACCTTGTCGTTGCCTGCAACAGAAATCGTAATCTTATCCATTACCTCAAATCCTGCTTCCTTACGCATGGTCTGTACCTTGGAAATAATCTCACGGACAAAGCCCTCCTCAAGAAGCTCCTCCGTTAAGTTGGTATCCAATACAACCGTAACCACCGCATCTGCCTGAGTTTCAAAGCCTTCCGTCTGTGCAATATCAATCAGCAAATCTTCCTCCGCCAGAGATACTTCAACACCATTGGCATCAAACCTCAACGCTCCCTCTACCTTTAAGGTGTTCATGGCTTCATTACCGTCAACATTTGACAAATATTCACGGATTACATTTAACTGCTTGCCATACTTCGGTCCAACGGTCTTTAACTGTGGCTTAAAGCTGTAGGAACTGAATTCGGATACATCATCCTTGAATTCCACGGTCTTCACATTTAACTCATCTTCAATGATTTCCTTGTAGAAATCAGAAAGCTCTTTGTCGGCCTTCACATACATGCTGCCAATTGGCTGTCTGTTTTTAATATTAGCACTATTTCTTGCAGCACGTCCTAAGACAACAATTTTGAGAACCTCGTCCATGTCTGCTTCAAGCTCCTTGTCAACCATCCTCTCGTCAACCTCCGGGAAGTCACAAAGATGAATACTCTTTGGAGCCGCCTTATCTACACTCCTGACAAGGTTCTGGTAAATATCCTCTGTCATAAACGGAATCATCGGAGCTGCCACTTTACAGATGGTAACCAATGCCGTATAAAGTGTCATGTACGCATTAATCTTATCCTGCTCTATTCCCTTTGCCCAGAAACGCTCACGGGAACGTCTTACATACCAGTTACTCATGTCATCCACGAACTCACTCATAGCTCTTGCAGCCTCTGGAATTCTGTAATTACCTAAATTGTCATCCACTGCCCTGACAACTGTATTCAGCTTAGAAAGCAGCCATTTATCCATAACAGGCAGCTTATCATATTCTAAGCTGTACTTGGTCGGGTCAAAATTATCAATATTCGCATAAAGCACATAGAATGCATAGGTATTCCACAATGTACCCATGAATTTCCGCTGTCCTTCCACTACAGCATCCTCATGGAAACGGTTCGGCAGCCATGGAGCAGAATTGGTATAGAAATACCAACGGATGGCATCTGCACCGTACTGGTTAAGTGCCTCCATCGGGTCTACCGCATTTCCCTTTGACTTACTCATCTTCTGTCCGTCCTTATCCTGAACATGACCAAGAACAATAACATTCTTATATGGCGCCTCGTTAAAAATCAGGGTTGAAATTGCCATCAGGGAATAGAACCATCCTCTTGTCTGGTCTACCGCCTCGGAAATGAAGTCAGCAGGGAAATTCTCCTTGAAGATATCTTCATTTTCAAATGGATAATGCCACTGTGCAAACGGCATAGCACCGGAATCAAACCAGCAGTCAATCACCTCTGGTACGCGGTGCATTTCTTTGCCACAATCCGGACATTTAATCGTCACTGCATCAATGTATGGACGGTGTAATTCAATATTCTCCGGACAGTTATCACTCATTTCCTTTAGCTCTGCAATGGAACCAATGGCATGACGCTTGCCACACTCACATTCCCAAATGTTAAGCGGCGTGCCCCAGTAACGGTTACGGGAAATACCCCAGTCCTGAACATTCTTTAACCAATCACCAAACCGTCCCTTACCGATGGATTCCGGAATCCAGTTGACAGTATCATTGTTTCGGATTAAATCCTCCCGGACAGCAGTCATTTTAATAAACCAGGTATCTCTTGCATAGTAGATAAGCGGTGTATCGCATCTCCAGCAGAATGGATAATCATGCTCAAACTTTGGAGCATCAAATAACAAACCCCTGCTGTCCAAATCCATCAATACCTTCGGGTCAGCGTCCTTTACAAATAAACCGGCAAACGGAGTCTCCTCTGTTAAGTTACCCTTGCCGTCTACAAATTGGACAAACGGAAGGTCATATTTTCTTCCTACCTGGGCATCATCCTCACCAAATGCAGGTGCGATATGAACGATACCGGTACCATCTGTCATGGTTACATAGGAATCGCAGGTAATATAATGTCCCTTCTTTTTCTGCTTGTCAGCCACCTCTGCCGCACATGTATATAACGGCTCGTATTCCTTATGCTCCAAATCTGTACCAACATAAGTCTCCAATACTTCATAAGCGGCAGTTCCTTCCTCTGCATTTGCCAGCTTGCCAAGCACATTGTCAAGCAGCGCTTCTGCCATATAATAGGTATAACCGTCTGCTGCCTTTACCTTACAGTAGGTCTCATCCGGATTCACACAGAGAGCCACATTAGACGGCAGTGTCCAAGGTGTGGTTGTCCATGCAAGGAAATAGGCATCTTCCCCGATAACCTTAAAACGTACCACTGCGGAACGCTCTTTCACTAACTTGTATCCCTGTGCCACCTCATGACTTGATAATGGCGTTCCACACCGCGGACAGTAAGGTACAATCTTAAAGCCCTTATATAATAAATCCCTGTCCCAAATCTTTTTTAATGCCCACCATTCTGATTCAATAAAATCATTGTGGTAGGTTACATATGGATTATCCATATCTGCCCAGAATCCAACCTTACCAGAGAATTCCTCCCACATTCCTTTATATTTCCAGACAGATTCCTTACATTTTGTGATAAATGGGTCAAGACCATATTCCTCAATCTGTTCCTTGCCATCGATACCCAATAATTTCTCTACCTCTAACTCTACCGGAAGTCCATGGGTATCCCAGCCTGCCTTACGGATAATCTTGTGCCCCTTCATGGTCTGGTATCTTGGAATCATGTCCTTGATAACACGGGTTAACACATGTCCGATATGCGGCTTGCCATTTGCAGTTGGAGGGCCGTCATAGAAGGTGTATACTGGCTTGCCCTCCTTCTCTTCAATAGACTGCTCAAAAATTTTGTTCTCTTTCCAAAAATCCAGCGTCTTTTGTTCCCGCTCTACAAAATTCAAGTTTGTTGATACTTTTTCGTACATCTTAATCTCCTTCCATTTATACTACTTTGTCAATCCTCTAAATAATTCTTTTCCTTAAACACCTCTGCTGTTTCCCCGTTATATAATCCTTCATATATGGCACTGCCATCTACGGCAACAAATAAATCCGCAAGTCTCGATGAATGATCCTCCACCAGCCAGCTCCAGACAAACATATGATACTCTGTTCCGTCAACCATAAAAGTATCCACATATCCAAAAGAATATGTATTACCGGTTTCCTCATCTTTTTCACCCAATGTTTGAAATAAAAGCTTCTCTGCCTCTTCCGAAGTCATACCCTCGCTGCCTGTTTCCTGTGTTCCAGCATCCGTTCCTTCTGTCGCACCTGCATTCTCCCCATTATCTGTTTCCTGGGTATCAGAATGTTCTTCCGTTGTCACCGTCTCCGTTGTTGTCATCTGCGTAGTTTCCTCCTCAGTTGACAATTCTTCTGTTGCTGTTTCAATTGTTGATATTTCCGTCGTCATCATTTCCCGGGTATCTGAACCCTCTTCTTTGCCGCAAGCTGATATTCCCAATATCAATATTCCTGTAAAAAGCAAATATAAACTCCTCTTTTTCATAACTTCTGCTCCTTTTCCATTAAATTAAAATTCATATAAAAAGCCCTTCCCATCCTGTATCAGGACGAAAAGGGCATCATTCGCTATACCACCTAATACGCTGTACTCTGCCAAAATGCATATCCCTTACAAATATCAAAGCTGAATATCTTGCATTTGTGTTTATGCTTTTCTTTGCTTGCATACATGGTTTCTGTAACGGGAAACAACCGTTGGAGTCTAATTGGAATTTAGATATCCTGCCATAAAACCTCTGTCTTATAACAATACCCAAAACCGTTCAATCCAAAACTCCGGAGTGATATTCCCAGATTTACTACTCCTGTCTGCCTTCCACCAACACAGACTCGCTGTTTTTGGAAATAACCGCATTTATTGGTTCATGCTATTCCAAAACTGTTTCATAAAAATGGTACTGTCTCCTTCATCGTCTTTTCATAACTATGTTTTTTATAGCATTTCTTGTGTTCTTTGTCAATAGGTTCCCCTCTATTTGCTCTTTTCTGAAATCTTCTTAAACTGGTCTGTTACATAACCATAATTTTCAGGTTTATGGGGAAGTGTACACTTTGTACAATCTTTTATACCATTTTCCAAAAACACCGGGTTTCCTCCACATTTATCCCCCAGTACATACAACGGACAGTAGCAGAACAAACAGTTAAACTGTTCTTCATCTATCCCTTCATGACAGGGAAAATATTCACATTCCCTATTTTGAAAAAAAGAATAATGCTTTCCCTTCCAGTGTGGCTCCTGCATTCGTTTCACTCCTTTTTACCATATGGTTCAAGCTCGCTTTCTATATCCACTCACTCTTATAATAACATATTATATTTAAAAATGGCTCTTTATATTTTACCAATCCTGTATTCTCAAATTTGAGGTTGAAAACCCATTCATTTTCTTATAATATACTTATAAAAAAAGGAGTGTTTACAAATGAAGAAATTTTTAGAAGAATTTAAGGCTTTTGCTCTAAAAGGCAATGTTATGGATATGGCGGTTGGTGTGATTATCGGCGGCGCTTTCTCCGGTATTGTCACCTCATTGACTGATAATTTTATCAATCCGCTTCTTGTATTTCTCACTGGCGGAACCGGATATCATCTTTACAGCTGGGCACAAATCTCTGCCTATGGTTCTGCATTTTTATCCTCAGTGGTAAACTTCATTATTATGGCTTTCATCCTGTTCTGCTTAATGAAAACCATTAACAAAGCTTTGTCTCTCGGCAAGAAACCGGCAGAGGAAGCACCTTCCACCAAAATCTGTCCATTCTGCAAGAGTGAGATTCCTATTGATGCCACAAAATGTGCACACTGCACCTCTGAGCAGCCGGAATAGATTCTTTTAAACGCTTCACAGGTGCTATAAAAGTGCCTGTGAACTCAATCCCATTTTCTTACAAATAAATGATTCGCAAAAATTCCTACCATCAGCATTATTCCAATTATTATGCATATGGGTATCATTTCAAAAAGCAGTGCCAGACCTGTATGAATTTCATCGGAAAAATAAGTTATGTTCCCCACTGCCCCGGTGCCCTCCATAAACACCAGCACAGAATATAATAATACTATTGTTACACTCGGTACGATACTGCGAAAAATATATGTAACCGCATAGACAGCTGCCACATATAACAGATTAACACCACAAAGCTTCACATAAAGCCACCGGAATTCGGGAAATAAATATCCAGATATGGCAAATAGTGGCAGCATATACAAATCATACAAAATATATGGCAATGCTAGCTCCGGCAGCTTGCACCTCCCCTTTACATACAAAATTTCACACCCCGGCTGCTCTACAAAATGATACAGTACAAATAAAACATACCACACAGAAAACATGGGGCAGATATACTGGCTGTTTTCTAAAATACTGCTGTACAGCATATCCATATCCTTAAAAAGGGTGTATACCCCATAGCTTACACAAGGCAGCATGATATACAGGATTACCGTCGGAACCCATACCAGACAACCGATTCCCTTCAATTGATAATAGCTTTTCATGATTAATCTTTTCATATATCCACCATTTTTTACTGTTTTTCCAAATACATTACTTTACTATATTCTTTAGCCGGCAAAGGTAACCATCCTCTATCGTTGGTTTCACTGCTCTGTTTATATCTATATTCCTCCCCGTAATAACCCTTAATATCTCTCTGCCATCCTGTTCCTTTTCCTTCTCTATATAATCTCCATTCAACAACTCTTCTCTCGGAAGCTCATAGACCAGACCCTCAGCGCACCGGATAACCTCCTCCTGTGTCCCTTGCATGGAAAATGTTCCATCCTTCATTATAAGAATACGGCTGCACACCGCCTCCACATCTTCAACAATATGGGTTGACATGATTACCGTTGTTCCCTTTCCCATCTGCCGCACTATATTTTTAAAACGCATGCGTTCCTCCGGGTCAAGCCCTGTTGTAGGCTCATCAAATATAACAAGCTCAGGCATGCCAAGCACTGCCTGGGCAATCCCTAATCTCCTTACCATTCCACCAGAAAGCTTACGTCCCTTCATTTTTCTCTGCTCCGTTAAATGTACCATTTCCAATGCCTCATCGATGAAGGCATCTGTTTTTGTTTTGTCCAGTTTCTTTAAATTGGAAAAATACCGGAGGTACTCCTCCACCGTAAGTCCCGGGAACACGCCGCTTTTCTGTGGGAGATAACCAATATTTACCTGCCTTTGGATATCCGTTATTTTCCTTCCGTCCAGCCGGATTTCGCCCTTCTCAAACGGATACAATCCAAGCACACAGCGCAGAAGAGTTGTCTTTCCTGCACCGTTCGGCCCCAGCAGACCATAAATCCCGGTATCAAGACTGCAGGAAATATTATGCAGCACCTTCTTTTTCCCAAAGCTTTTAGAAAGCTCTTTAATTTCCAGCATCCTGTTTTCCTCCCTTCAAAAATTCCAGCTCCTCTTCTCCCATATTTTCAATAAAATACTGTTCAAATTCCTCATTGAGACTTTCTATGTCTCCCTCTTTTTCAAAGTGGCTGGCATAAAACTCTCTCACACTCTCATAAGAAATCACTTCCGGATTTTCCTCCTTGGTAAACCAGTACCAGTCATTAAAAATCTGCATATTTTCATCTGTGGTTTCAACCGCACCCTCATAGTAATATGCAAACATTTCCTCTTCCGTGCTTTCCTGTTCCAATGTTTCCCACGAAAAATCAGAGACTATTGCCTGCTCTGTCACATACGGCAGTCCGTCACCGGAAAGCATCGGCACAAAAACAATGGTCTTATCTTCACAATCCTTCCATTTTCCGCTCTCAACCATATTTTTTGCCACATTATCTACCATCACTTTATTCGTCTCTGTATATGGGTCGTACATCTTATTCAAATATGGATAAATGCAGATTATGCCATTTTCCAGCCGGACTTTTTTATAAAATCCGCTCACAAATACTGCACCCCGGCTCTTCCCGGCAAAATGGTTTTCAGAAACCTCCGGAAGCTCTGAATATATCCTTGCGTGAGAATCGAAGGTCACATCAAATTCTGCCTCTGTGTCCAACCGGTTATCTGCATACAGATAATTTTCCTCATAAATTCTATGAAATCCGGCAATGGGATAATATGGAAACCATGCCGGAAGATACAGTTCCTCTGCATTGCTGTAAAAATTGGCACAGCCTCCGCGATATGTAACCGTAACAGATTCAAGGTTTCTTTTCGGATTCTGAATAGTCAGATAATCTCCATCCCTTACAAAATCAAGAGATATTCCCTCCTGGTTTGTGACCTTTTCCACATCATAGAGATGGTAGAGCGTCATATCATACTGCTCCAAATCCGGCTGCGACAAATAAAGCACCACTTCTGTCTCCATATTCCGGGTAAGCCGTATCTTCATTTCATACCGCTCTATAACAAAATCGGTTTCCTTTTGCCTTTGCTCTCTCATTTCCAGCATGTAATATCTCTGGTCATAGCCATAAGAATCCGTCTCATCTGCTGCATTATTTTTACTAAAATAACTGCCTGGCTGTATCATAAAATAAAAGCTTACCAGTGTCATTATTCCAAAAACCGTAATGCACAATTTTTTCCGGGCAAATCTGTAACAGCTTATGATTCCTGTTCCAAAAAGACATATCCAGAATATAACCCGCAGCATTTGTGAAAAATGTACCGGAAAAAGCACTGTCTCATCCGCATACGCCATCCCGTCCACATCTAAAAACCCCTCTGGAAAAAGAAAGAAACCCCTGAAATATTTTAAAATTCCCATTTTATAATAAGATAAGGTCTTTAAATTTTCCGCCATATTAGAAGTCAGCATCACACAAAAAAGCAACAATATAACATAGCCCGCTATTTTATTTACCCTCCTGGACAAAAGCCATCCAAATAATATAGCTGCCAATCCATTCAGCAGCATATAAGTAACATTTATCTTGCACAGGTATAGAACAAGCTGTGACGCCAGGGAAACGGATATGCTAAAAAAATATATAGAAAACGCCAGCATAATAACCGTTGACAGGAATACATACTGCATTATTACCAGAAACTGCATACAGTCGCTTTTGAAGCCCCTGTTTCCTACCTTTATCACTTCTAACAATTCTGCATCCGGAACCTCTCGGAAATAATCAAACGCCAGCATCGCTACAATTACAAAATGAAAAAAATACACCCGCATCTGATATGCAAATATTCCGCCAGCTCCCCATGTCACAATATCCTCCGTTCCATACCAGACCAGCAGATACACATTATATACGATACAGCCACCAAGCAATACCAACAATAGCAAACTGCGCATCACACTCCGAAAAAAAAGCTTTTCCTGTAACCTTAACATATAGCCCTCCGCATATATTACTCAGAAATCTTACCATAACCGATACAACTGTTGGTTTTCTTTCCATTATTCTTTTTCCCAGTCAGACGAATCTTATAATAATTATAATGCCTTTTCGTTTTAACTGTTCCTTTTTTTCCAACCCCATATATAAGTGTTAAAAAAGATACTCCGGTCTTTCCGTTATTACTGCCAATTGCCTCATATTGTATACTATATTTCGACACCTGCGTCGTTTCACAATAAACCTTTGCAGCGTCAAGCATCTTTAAATTTGACGAATTTGTTTTCTGCTTTGCCGTCAAGTTCGCCGCAACACTGGGTACATATGCTGCATTTACCTGCATGCCGCATAAACAAATTAATAACAATACTGCAATAATCCTTAAACCTACTTGTTTCTTCATCTTTTTTCCTCTCTTTCATTGTACTTATTATATTTCTTGGTAATTATAACATTGTTTCCTCTTTGGCGGCCATATTTTTATTTTTTCATAATACCACATTTCGTTCATAAATTCAATTATATTTTTAATAATAAATAAAAAGACAGAAAATTTACTAAATTCCCTGTCTTTCTATATCATATAAATTTACAAACACCAACTTTATACCACACATCTACATTAATCTGCTTGTTATTCATAAGCGTTGTAAATTAAAGTAATGTTTTTCTAAGCTCCTCACCACTCTTTACGCTTAAATATGCCGGTGCAATATCAAAAACTGTTCTACATCCTGTCTGCCCTTCCTTAGAAAGCTTATAGGCCGCCCTGGCATATGCTGCAATGACACAGGCTGTAAACTCCGGATTGGAATCCAGCTTCAAGCTATACTCAATTACATGACTGTTTTCCTGTTCCCAGCCAGTGCTTCCGGAACGGATTACAAAACCGCCATGAGGAATTCCACTGTGCTCTGCCACGAGTTCTTCCTCACTGATAAAATGAACAGTTGTATCATAATCAGCAAAGTAGTTTGGCATGGTCTTAATCTCTTTCTCTACCTCTGCCGCATCTGCCCCTTCCTCCAGTACAACAAAGCATTCTCTCGTATGCTTCTGTCTGGTGGTAAGCTCCGGATTTTCTCCTGCACGAACTGCCTCTAATGCCCTGTCCACCGGAATCGTATACTGCTTGGCATTTTTCACTCCCTTAATCCGGCGGATTGCATCGGAATGTCCCTGGCTGACGCCCTTGCCCCAGAAGGTATAATCCTTTCCCTCCGGCAGAATTGCATTGGCATACATTCTGTTTAATGAAAACATTCCTGGGTCCCAACCTACAGAAATAATGCCTACTCTGCCATTTTCCCGCGCTGCCTTGTCCACATTTTCAAAGTGATCCGGAATTTTAGCGTGGGTATCAAAGCTGTCCACCACATTAAACATCCTGGCAAGCTGTGGTGTCTGCTCTGGAAGGTCTGTTGCACTTCCCCCGCAAAGAATCATAACATCAATTTTGTCTTTCCAGTCCTCTACCTCAGAAACTCTGCACACACAGGCTTCCTTTGTCAAAATGGAAACGCTTTCCGGTTCTCTTCTGGTAAATACTGCCACAAGCTCCATATCCAGATTCTGCTTAACCGCGCACTCTACTCCTCTGCCCAGATTACCGTATCCATATATACCAATTCTGATACTCATAACATTATCTCCTTTAAAAAATTTGCAAAAATTCTCTTACATGTTACCTATTATAACCATATTATTTTCCAACCGCAAGGAAATTATCAAACACTGCTTTCTTACATTAAAAATAAAAGGATTACTGTTTAACCCTTTGAGGACAATGGACAACTTGTCTCCCTACCTCTCCCCTTATACAATAAAGCCAAGTATAATCAAAAGTGCTGTCACCAAACATATCGTTATAATAATATCTTTCTTATCCTCTTTTCGCAAAAAAGTATCGATATCAGGATTATATTTCTTTACAAGCCTTAAAAGGTAGTTTGGTGCGTGTGGAATAATTAACTCTTTCTTATATCCTCTGATAATAGCTGCACAGCAATCATAGTGAGTCCTTCCTCTATACCCGATATGGTATTCTATTTCTTTTATATCATTCCAGCTTCGAAACCCCTGATTGCTGTAAATTCCCTGCTCATTGATGACACAAACACACCTACCTGCCAAAAAACGGTTGCATAACCGCAGAATACAAACAAAAATCCAGCATACAAATGCCTCGAAAAAAAACATTACAAATTCCATCCACGAAAAATCATATCCACCCATTCTTATAAAAAGAAATGTCACAAAAAGAAAAAGATATACAACAGCAATCCAATACCCCCAACATATCCCCTCAAAATACTGTCTGCGAATCTTTTTCCCATTAACCTCCCTCAATTTCCCCAAAAATCCACAATCATCTTCTCTGTAAAATGGACAAGGCATTTGCACATTCATTAAATTATATTTATTATATATTAGACATCTATTGGTCTGACACTTTTCCCGCGGCTTATTTTTTTCGCAATGATTATATGATATCTCATTGTTCTCCATCCCTGCCATCCTTTTTCCTCACCTATCCCCTGCTTCCATGCAAGCTGTTTTTTATAATTCACATGCATAACCGTACTGCCTCTAGTCTACCAGCTCTCCTATAATATCAAAACCGCCAAGCAAACCTAATGGCTCATTTGGCGGCTCAAAATTTACTCAATCAAAACAGTCATAATATTCTCTTTCCATTTCTAAAATCTCCCCTGTCTTTGCATGAATCTTAATCTCATATTCAAATTCATCTTTTATTAACTCTACTTCATATACAGGTACTCCATCGTCCTTATCAAATTCCACTTTTACTATAGTTGCACCCGGCACTTTTTCTAATGCAATGCGCTTTGCTTTTTCTACACCGATATAACTGTTCTTTTTCTTTGCATTCCTGGTAACGAATTCCCATTTATATTCTATCAGCTCGCCTGTTCTCGCATGTAACTGAAGCTCGTATTTTTTATTGCCTTTCTTCATTTTTACTTTATAAATAACTATTCCATCATCGCGTTTTTTAACAATGCTTGTTATCTTACCCTTTTTTACCTTTTTATAAGCCAGCTTTTTGCACTTACTTTTACTCATTACTTTCTTTTTACTGTATTTACGAACATTATTTTCTTCCCATTCATAGGCAACCATTTTTCCATCAGAAGCACGATATGTTATCTCATACTCTTTCGTTCCTTTTATCAGATGAACTTCATAAACAAGAGAACCTTTTTCATAGTCTGTATCTACTTCTGTTATAACTGCATTCCTAACTTCTTTTAATGCTTTTTTCTCCACCTGTCTCATGTTGGTAATCTTTTTCGCAAACGCCTTATCTGGAGACAAAAGAACCCCTGCCGATACAAGGCAAATCATCATAAAAATCATAGTAGCTGTTCTTCGTATTTTCACAACAATTCCTCCTTCATTTCCTATTTTCTTAAAGCATTATAATTATAACATTCCAAAATACTTTTGTCTATGATTATCCTTACTTCCTTGCTACCAGGCAATCATTCCAAACAATAGCCCCATACCGGACTGCCTCAAAACTGGTTATTCATCCCAAAAAGTGGTTATCTATCCCTCAAATGCTACATAAGTATAAAAGTATGATATATATTAAAAAGCTATCTATGCATTAATCAAAATTAGACTCAAGTTACTTAAATTATGCAAAGGAGATAAAACAGATGAATAATATAACTAAAAAATTATTACCAATTGGTACAGTTGTACAACTAGTAAATAAAAAAGAGAAAATAATGATATGCGGCAGACAACAAGTTGATTTGGAGGAACATGTGGAATATGACTATCTTGGTTGTGTATATCCTAAGGGAATAGATAATGAAGATGTACTGTTGTTTGATGCAGATAATATATTGATGGTTTACTTTTTGGGGTATCAGGACTTAGATGAAATGCACCAAAGACTTTTGATAGTTGATGAATTAAAAAATGAAAATAATGTCAAAGAGTAACAAAGGAGTTTAATTATGGCGTGTTTTAAAATACATACAAAGGCATTGAAAAATGAATGTGAGAACATGAGCCAAGAGGCAAAAAATTTAAATACCTATGTAAATGAAATTAATGCAATTGCTACAGATATATCACTAGGTCATTCAACAGCTTCTATCAAGAAAAAGTTACAAAACATATCTACAGATATAAAAACAGAAAGCACTAATATTACATTGCTTTCCTCTAAACTTAATGATATTATTATTCAATATGAGACTACCGAAGCAAAAATAATGCAGAACAATGTAACACCAAATACAATAGCAGATAAACCAGAAAATGAAAAAAACAGCGAACCCCCAGACGAGGCTGTATCAGAAGATGACGAATTGGAGGAAATGCTTTGGACAATATTAAGTTTCATTCCTGGTCTAAATTGCATTGCGGATATAAGACAACTTATTAAAGATTTGAAAAAAGTGTTAGACGGTGATACACCCACAGTTAGTGAAATAATGGGAATTCTAATGGATGTGGCATTTCTTGCAATGGATTTTGTATCCGTTCTGGCTTTGGCAAAGAACATAGGCAAAGGAATAAAAGCGGCCAAATTAGCTTCTACGGCAGCAAAAGATGCATCGCAAAAAGCGGCGAAAGCCGCAAAAGCCGCTGAAAAAGCCGCCTCTAAAACAGGAAAAACGGTTGCTAAAACAAAAGCTGCTAAAAAAGCTGCCAAAGCCGCAAATAAAGCAGAAAATGCGGCTAAAAAAGCAGAGGCTGCCAAAAATGCATCTAAAACAGCAAAAAAAGAGGCTGCTAAAAATGCAATAAAGGAAACAACAAGGGCAACAGCAGATAATGTTAAAGATAAATATATTCCAAGCCCCGATAATGGTTATATACCTGGTGCAATACTAGAAGATGCAAGAGACCAGATGATAGGATAGGGGAGACAATCATGACCGATGAAAAATTAGAAGACCTTAAGGTAATGAGCAGCGTTTCTTTTGTAATATGGCTGGCATGTACGATTATAGTGGCGGGAGGAGAAATAGATAGTGCTAGAAATGGTACTGTGTCCTTGTGGATTTTAATTCTGATAGGAGTGATTCTCACTGCCGTTTCTCTTCTAATTGCAGTTATTTCAAGCTGTATTTTGAAAAAGCGCCAGGGAGAAGCCTATTTTAGTACCGCTATGTATATTAAAGGTTTTTTGGAAATGTTCTTCCCCTCGTTGTCAAAGGATTCCCATCCAGCAAAAATGAGGAAACGTAATATAAGCGAAAAAAACAAAGGTACCAATTTATGGAAGAATATGTGCGTTGGCTGGGATAAAGAAAACATAATTTCATTTATATTATGGTTTTTATTATGGACTGCCTGTATTGGGATGTCTATTAAAAACATATTCTTTTCCAATGGAACTGATAAAATGTTAAATTCCATATCATTCTCTGTAGCGGCAATTGTCCTTACGTTTGTGTTAATTGGTGCTGCATCGGGAATAAGGAAGAATCCTACTCCTATATTTAAGTATATGGACATTACAAAAGTTAAATTTAATGAACTTGCAAAGCACTACGACAATGCAGACAAAATCACAAACGGAATCTGGATGGATTATAAGTATGTATTTATACAGTCACACGGAAATGCATATTGTATTCCGGTTGAAGATTATATCGATATGACCATTACATTCAGCCGGTTCCGCTATGTAATGGTATTATCAAGTACATTTGATTGTGTAATCAAATCCGCATTTTCTCCTGCCGGTTTCCAAAAATTGAAAACAATACTGGAAACAGTTAATAACGAATAATTTTATAAGGAAAAAGAGCTGTGAACAGCTCTTTTTCCCATCGGCTTGATTTTTATATCTATAGATACTATTTCTTTGTAGTTACACTCTTAATCTTAGACCAGCCGGAATAGTATTTCTTGCCTTTTACAGTTTTATAGGCTCTGACTCTGACATAATATTTTTTCTTTGCCTTTAATTTTTTAGCCTGATATTTTACAGTTCCTGATTTCTTTATTGTCTTTGTTACTGCCTTTTTCATCTTTTTGTTGTCAGCATATTGAATCTGATATCCTGAACACTTGACCTTTTTCCACTTCACAACAAAAGATTTCTTTCCACTAGTAAGTGATGTAATGCTTGTTTTCGAAGGATAATTACTCACGGTGCACATTTGTATTGTATATTTGTACTGTTCATTACTATAATTCCAGATACAAATGTAATGGTATCCCGTATATTTGGCAACATAATCCTTTCCTGCCGAATTAGAGTTCCAGGTATCGTCTACGTTTACTGATTTTCCACACCATCTACTAATGGTAAGTCCGTTCGTTGCCGTTGAGGCCAGCCGGTATTTTTTACCCTTCACAAGCTTAACCTTATATACATCATAACCATCATCATTATCATCCGTTACAGAAAATCCAGACCCAAGATATCCTGTATATGTAACATCTGTTTTAATCGGAGTTGCCGTTTCCTTCGTATTGTTATTTTCCGTTTCAATATACTCATCTGCCGTAAAGCCAAAAGAATAGGTTGTAACCTTTCCCTCTACATAACTTACGTACCGTGGGTCCAGCGTTACATAGTAAGTACCGGCATTCAGTCCAACATAAAAGGATGGATTGCTATTATCTCCTTCATCCCGGCATTCCCAGACAATCTTTCCATTTGCATCATATACTGCCACATCCATGTCAAGCATACCGAGAGATTTACTTGTTACCTTTGATGCAGTTATGGTTAATAGCCCTTTTTTATTAAGGGTAATTTTATTAACATTGGGAACATCATACTTCCATGTTACGGTATAGTTCTTCCCTGTATCTACAGTTATAGCTGAACTTATCTCTTTTGTTGTCAGCTTGCTCTCAGCGGCACACACCTTAGTTCCAGTAAATCCCAAAACAGCTATCAGCATAATTGCCATCATTAATAATCGTTTTTTCATAAAACCCCTCCTCAATATTTAAATAGTGTTACTATTATATAAAAATACGCTCCCATATTCTACCAACTGAAATTGCTTTTTTCGCAATTCATGGTTGCAGGTGTACTCAAAAATGGTTCACCAGACCTTTTTCTCATATGCTTGGCAATTAAAAAAGGCAGGAATCCCAAAACAGAATTCCCGCCTCGTCACGTTTCAATATCCTTTTTACAAAAACCCCTGCTTACACAAGCTTAACTGTGTTTAATTTAACACCAGGACCCATTGTAGAAGTAAGTGTAACACTTCTTAAATACTGTCCCTTTGCAGCAGCCGGTTTTACCTTATTAATCTCATCTATTAACGCTTGGAAGTTGTCTGCTAACTGCTCCTCTGTGAAAGAAGCCTTTCCAACTGGCACGTGAACAATGTTGTTCTTGTCAAGTCTGTATTCAATCTTACCGGCTTTGATATCATTGACAGCCTTTGTTACGTCTGGAGTTACCGTACCAGCCTTTGGATTTGGCATTAAGCCCTTTGGTCCAAGTACACGACCCAAACGACCAACAACACCCATCATGTCTGGAGTTGCAACAACAACGTCAAAATCTAACCATCCATCATTCTGAATCTTAGGAATTAACTCCTCGCCACCTACATAATCAGCACCTGCTGCTGTAGCCTCATCAACCTTATCGCCCTTTGCGAATACTAAAACCTTAACAGTTTTACCGGTTCCGTGAGGAAGTACAACTGCACCACGAATCTGCTGGTCAGCATGACGTCCGTCTAATCCCATTCTTAAATGAGCCTCAATTGTCTCATCAAACTTTGCACTGGCTGCTTTCTTAACAAGTGCAACTGCCTCTGGAATATCATAAACCTGATTCTTGTCTACAAGCTTTGCAGCTTCAACATATCTTTTACCTTTTTTCATATTAAAAAACCTCCTGTGGTATTATCGGGAGCGACCCTCCCACTTTTTGTAACCTGTTCTCTCTCATCCGCTCTATTAAATTCTACCTTCATTCTAAGCTCGGAAATACCTCGCTAAGTATTCAGGCATCATTAAGTATCGGGATGGACTTTCGTACTAAACTTGTCAATGCCTCTCTCTAAACTCGACCTCACTTTATTCGGTCTCGTTAAGTACTCAATGTCAATCCTCTACAACGATTCCCATGGAACGTGCTGTTCCGGAAATCATGCTAATTGCTGCTTCAATGCTACCTGCATTTAAATCTGGCATCTTAAGCTCTGCGATTTTCTGAACCTCAGCTTTTGAAATGGTAGCAACCTTTGTTTTATTCGGAACGGAAGAAGCCTTATCAATCTTACATGCCTTCTTTAATAAAACTGCAGCCGGCGGAGTTTTGGTGATAAAACTAAAACTTCTGTCAGCATAAACAGTAATAACTACAGGAATAATCATATCTCCCTGATCAGCTGTTTTCGCATTAAACTGTTTTGTGAACTCTACGATATTAACACCATGCTGACCTAATGCCGGTCCAACTGGTGGTGCAGGAGTTGCCTTACCTGCTGGAATCTGTAATTTAATATAACCTTCAACTTTTTTAGCCATTTTGTATTTCCTCCTAATTCATGTGGTCAAACGGGATATACCCTCCCACTTTTCTGATTGATTAATCAATCTTTGTTACATCCATAAAACTAATTTCCACAGATGTTGCACGACCAAATATATCTACCTCAATCGTAACCGACTGCTTTCCAGTGTTGATATCCATAATGGTTCCAACCGTACCCTCCCAGGCACCAGCCACAACCTTTACGGTATCTCCAATTTCAACATCGATTTCCATCTCTGGAACTCTGATTCCAAGATTCTTCATTTCAGATTCTGTCAGAGGTACCGGCTTAGAGCCTGGCCCTACAAATCCAGTTACACCCCTTGTATTACGAACAACATACCATGTGGCATCATTCATAATCATATTGAGAAGTACATAGCCTGGAAACATTTTCTTAGAAACCTGTTTCTTTACGCCATTTTTTAATTCCACCACATCCTGTAACGGAACCATTACCTCAAAAATCTGGTCTTGAAGCTTTCTGTTCTCGATTGTCTTTTCGATATCTGCTTTAACCTTATTCTCATATCCGGAATAAGTGTGAGCAACATACCATCTTGCTTCGCTATTATTCTCTGCTTCTGCCATGTTTTCACCCACCTTAACCAATAATGAATGACAGACCGATTTGCATTATCCAATCAATTGCTGCAATAATACAGCCAATTATGATTGCTGCAATGATAACTGCAACAGACTGCTTACCAAGAAGTTTCTTGTCAGGCCAAACAATTTTACGGAATTCGCCCTTCAGCTCAGTGAAAAAGCTTCTTTTTAAAGCTGTTTCATTTTCTTTTGCCATTTCAAATCACCTCCGTAATCCCTGATTATTTGGTCTCTTTGTGTAAGGTATGAGCCTTACAGCGTGGACAATATTTCTTTAATTCCATACGTTCTGTGTGGACTCTCTTGTCCTTTGTCAGATTGTAATTACGCTCTTTGCAATCTGTACATGCCAATGTGATTTTAACTCGCACAACTTCCACCTCCATCTTAAATTGTATGCGGCTCCCTTTTGCCTGCAAACCCAAGCGTTAAATTCAAAAATTTGCACACAAAAAAAAAGCCCCGACTTGCGTCGCAGACTTTAGAATAACAGATAGCATACTAAAAGTCAAGAAAAATCGTGACCTTTCTTGACTTTTTCTTGAACTTTATTTATACATGCTTCTTTATTTCCCTGTCGTATTTAAATATAATTTTAAAAATTACGCGATTTCATATAGAAATCGCGTAACGTTACATACCTATTATGTTGCTCAATTCCTCACGCTTATGCGTTCATCCGGTCAATCATTGCAAGCACTTCTTTGCCTAATTCTTCCGACAGCTTCTGTGCATCCTCCAATGAGGTTCCCTTCACTCCATAGTAGAACTTCACCTTTGGTTCCGTACCGGAAGGTCTTACACATAACCATGCAGAATCACTTAAATCATAGTAAAGCACATTGGAATTTGGAAGACCGGTTGGTGTCACTTCGCCGGTTGCCATGTTCTTAATCGTATCTGCCTTGTAATCTCTTGCTGAGAGTACATCATACTTACCAATCTTAGTCGGTGTATTCTCTCTAAGGGTTGCCATAATAGACTGAATCTTCTCAAGCCCCTCAATCCCCTTAAATCCAACAGACTTAATCGCATCAATGCAATATCCATACTTATCATACATATCCACCATTGCATCCCATAAGGTCTTACCCTGGCTCTTATAATATGCCGCTGCCTCACAAAGTGCCATGGTCGCAACGATGGCATCCTTATCTCTTGCATGGGTACCAATCAAACAGCCGTAGCTTTCCTCAAATCCAAAGAGGTAAGTTCCCTTACCGGTTGTCTCAAAATTAAGAATCTGCTGTCCAATATATTTGAAACCGGTTAGTACTTCAATCAGTTTAATTCCATAATGCTTTGCAATCTCATCTGCCAGATTAGAGGTTACGATTGTCTTAATCAACGCACCATCCTCCGGAAGAGAGCCATTAATTGCTTTCATCTGGCTGATTTCATAATCCGCCAGCAGACATCCGGACATGTTCCCAGTTAAGGTAATATATTCTCCTGACTTGGTATCCTTTACATACACACCGAGGCGATCTGCATCCGGGTCGGTAGCCAGTACTAAATCTGCATCCTTTTCCTTTGCAAGCTTTAATGCAAGCTCAAATGCTTCCGCAGCCTCTGGATTTGGATAACTGACCGTTGGGAACTCACCATCCGGCAGTTCCTGCTCCGGTACTACGTATACATTTTCAAAACCAATCTCTTTGAGAACTCTTCTTGCAGGAATATTACCAGTTCCGTGAAGCGGTGTGTAAACAATCTTAATGTCTTTACCATATTTGTCAATGCAGTCCTGATGAAGCACAAGCTTCTTTAACTCTCCAATATAGACATCATCTACCTCAGCGCCAATGGTTACATAAAGACCGGCCTTCACTGCCTCTTCTTTATTCATTGTCTTACAGGTAGATAAATCAGAAATCGCTTTTACCTCAGCCATAATTCCACCGTCATGAGGCGGCGTAATCTGTGCACCATCCTCCCAGTACACCTTATATCCATTGTACTCCGGCGGATTGTGGCTTGCAGTCACATTAATTCCGGCAATACATCCTAAATGACGAACCGCAAAAGATAATTCCGGTGTTGGGCGAAGTGACTCAAAACGGTATGCCTTGATACCATTGGCAGCCAGGCACAGAGCCGCTTCATCTGCAAATTCCGGTGACATTCTCCGGGAATCATATGCAATTGCCACTCCCTTATTTTCTCCACCCTGTTTCTTGATATAGTTGGCAAGTCCCTGGGTTGCACGGCGTACTACATAAATATTCATACGATTAATGCCTGCACCTATAATGCCTCTTAATCCTGCTGTACCAAACTCTAAGTCCGCATAAAATCTTTCTTTAATCTCTTTGTCATCGTCTGCAATTGCTGCCAGTTCTTTCTTCGTATTTTCGTCAAAATACGGATTGCTCATCCACTCTTCGTAAATCTGCCTGTAGTCCATACTAAACTCCTTTCACACATCATTCAATCATAGGCATTAGCGAAACTCATTTTTTCAAAATGTAAGTTGTGCAAATGTAACAAATTTATGTTTGCAGGACATTTGAGAACGCCAGTGATTCGCATTGAACACTTAGTGAGTACTTTTGTACGAACTTAGTGTGAAAGTGTGCCATGGCTGCGAGGTACTTTCGAGCTTAGCACTGCTGCGTTCTCAATTAAGTGCAAACGGTCTGGAAAACATATTTGTTACATTTGTACAACGAGCGACAACGAAAACAGAGTTTCGCAATTGCCTAATCATTCAATCAAACTGGATATCGACGTCAATTCATCATATTTCAAGCTTTCGTCCTTACCGTCATCTGTAAATGTTACTGTATAGCTCTTTGATAGATACCCCAATTTGCTAAGTGTAATTATATGACTTCCAGTGACTTTTGTAAAGGACATCGGTGCAATTCCTATATATTCCCCATCAAAATAAATGCTTGCTCCACTAGGAGTTGTAATCGTGACTTTATTGGATGTTTTTGTGCCGGTGGTACTGTTTACATCCTTTACATTGTCTTTCTCCGTCGTAGAATTTTCCGTGGTACTGCCCGTCATTGTTCTGCCCTCCGTAGTACTACCGGTTTTTTCTGTTGTCTGTGCTGTACTGTTTCCGGACTGGGTTGTAGAAGAAGATTTCTCAGTTGTATCATCTTCCTTCTGCAGTGTATATTCCTTTATTTTATAGGCATAATTCACATTAAAGGAAGCGCTATAGGTTTGATATCCATCTGCCGCAATATAAATCTTGTGCTTACCATATACAATATCCACCGCACCTTCTGTATTTATCCGCGTACCGTCAATATAGACTGCTGCGTCTGATGGCGTCACCTTAAATAACACAGAGCCTGTCTGCTTTGGTTCAATTGCGATGTCTGCCAGAGATATGTCAATCTCCTGGTTTTTAATAACCTCTACCTTCTTTGTCCCGACATCTTCTCCCTTGGCAATCCGGAGTGTATATTCCCCCTCCCGTACTGTCAGCAACATATCCTCCGTTACTGGAACAATCACATCATAACCAATCTCCACCATGCCCCCAATATAAGAAGCATAATCCGACAAACGCACATACCCATGTCCCAGCTCCACATACATGGAACAGACAATATCATTGTAAAGCCATATGGAGAGCTGGTCTTCCGAACAGATTTCATCCAGAGCGATTTCCGTGTTATCCGAAAATGCACGGATGGTATTACTCATTTGATAGGTTTTCCCGTCAACCCGTACCGTGCCCTCCAGATAATCAATCTCCGCCCCAGACACCTGCTGCAGCTTCTTTACATTCTCATCCTTTGACATGTAAAGGGACAATAATTTATCCCGATTTGCATCATAGACAATATCCACAATGCTTCCAAGTTCCACCTGGGACATGGATAAAATATCGCCATATTTATTTTTTATATCCGCCCCGCCATTAAAGCTTAATACGATATCCGTTTCATAGCTTACAGCCCGCAGGGTAATTTTTTCATTCACCTCATCTATATTGCTGACAACCGCCACCATGGATACCTCGTCTGCCGGTTCCACCTCATCATCATAAGAGGGAACCGTAAGCTCCTTTCCACAACCGGTCACCAAAAAAACCAGACAAAGCATCTGCATTATTATAAGAAAATAGCCCTCTCTTATTGGATTTTTTACAAACACCTCTTTTATCCTGCTGTACATCCGGCAATCAGCCACCTTTCCTAATATATACTCCGGAACCCGGAAACACTTAACTCCCACAATAAATCTACAGGAATTGTATCATACTCCCTCAAAAAATGAAAGTCCGCAATCAGAGAGTCTTCCCTGCCACGGAACATTCACTTCCACAAATCTTTAAGCCTTACTCGGTGTTTGTAATGTAATATTTTTTGTATTCCTGAAGCATACTATGCTTCTCTGTTTCCTGCAAAATTACGGTTTCCAGCTTTTCTAAGTATTTCGGCGACAAAAATGCCTTGCTGGTATTGTAATAGCTGTTAGCTATTTTCCAGAATTTTTCCGGATAGGAAAATAAAATATACATGTAGCGATAATCCTCTGTCGTCAGTTCAAGCTGTTCACCATAGGTTTTGAAAATATCCTCCAGCTGGGTAAAGCCAAAATGATTTTTTTCCATAACCTTCCTTGCAAACTGATACAAATCATTTAACTGATTTCCCCTTGAGAACCGTTCAAAATGTACAATTGCCTCAGATTTATCATCCAGTATCACATTGTGCTGGTTATAGCTTCCGTGACAGATTCCATAATGATTTTGAAATATATTTTCTGCAGACACACCGTCTTCCTTTTTCAGCACCTGGGAAAGCATTTCCACACATTCCACGCCCTGTCGGTAATAATCCCAGAACACCTGTAAAAATAGATTTTCAAAAGCATTCTTGCGTTTTACTCCCATAATAAATTTCTGGATTTTTTTTAATTCCTTGTTATGCCTTACAAAGGTATTCTCAATATCAAAATCATCCATATCCTTTTCTATAACATTTTCTTTGGGTTTTCCTTTATTTGTATTTTTTCCGATAGTTTCTTTCTTCTCCTGTCCCTCCTTCATTTTTGCAGCTCTTAACGCCTCTTCCAACGCATTCGAACTGATTTCATAGACATAAGAAATCTTTTCTATTTCCTCTCCATCCGCAATCGCACGTTTTATTTCTTCAATCCGCTTCTGCTCTTTTTCCTGCAGGCTCTCCTGCCATGCATCCTGAAACTGAAAAACAATTTTTTTGCCATATATATGAAACCGCGCCAGTGCCCGCACTGCCCGCACAATATCAGAAGGGTTATGCATGTCACATTCATTTCCTTCAAAGTGCTTTTTCAACACAAACGGCTGTCTGTATTTGTCACAGGTAAACAGGTTTCCTTCTTTATTGGGAATTAAATAATCAAGATTTGTGCATCCGGCCTCTTCAAACAACTGTTTCAACACATATTCCTGTTCCAACCTGGTCACACTGCCGCGAAACGGCTCCAGAATACGCAGTCCGCTGGTGGTGGTAAGAATCGTCGCACCTCTTCCCTTTCTTGTGGCAAGAATTTCCATGTCGTATTGTTCGTATACCTCAGCGAGTTTTTCGGACATAAAAACATCCCCTCCTTTACTCTTTCATCTTATGAAGAAGAGGACATTTTCATACTAGAAAATTACTTATTTTTTCTTTTTCCACCTGATATTTTATTATATGCAGCCCCCAGTATTTCTGTATAAAACCTATATTAAACAGGTTTTAACCTGTCTGATACAAGCTTAAGCAAAGTATCCTTCTGATTCTGCTCCGGATTTTCCAACACACATTCCAACAGATAATTTAACATGTCTCCTATCTCTTTTCCAGGCTTCATTCCCTGCCCTATCAAGTCCTTTCCGGTAACCTCCAAATCTTTCAAAGAAAGACACTGCTGCTGCTCTAAAATCTGCTGATAATATTGCTTCAGCTGTTCCAGATTGGCAAGCTTTTGTTCCCGCATATAGGCACTTTGGGCGAGGATATCCGCACGCTTAATATACATATAATCCGCAAACAAATCTGCTCCCATTTTGCTTAACGCTTTGCGGAAGGACCGGAGTGACGGCTTTTCTCCCATTCCATAGTCATGCCAGAGCACTAATTTTTGCACTCTCGCAATGGTCGCGTTATCAAATTTTAACCGTAGTAAAATTTTTTTTGCCATTTTTGCTCCCACCTCATTATGTCCATAGAAATGGTCGCCTTTCTCATCCGTTGTCTTTGTTACCGGCTTTGCCACATCATGAAGCAACGCTGCCCAGCGCAAGGTCTCTGTGGGTGGAACCTCCTTCACCACATAAAGAGTATGTTCACCAGCAGCATACATATGATGTTTATTATTCTGTTGTGTTTCCATCATCCGGTCAAACTCCGGCAATACTACCGCCGTGACCCCCAGCTCATATGCTGTCCGCAGGCACTCCGGATGCTTTGACACCAGTAATTTGGTAAGCTCCACATGAATTCGCTCTGCACTGATATCCCTCAAAAATACAGCCTGATTACGAATCGCTTCCCTTGTGTTTTCATCAATCTGAAAATCAAGCTGTGCTGCAAACCGTACTGCCCGCAAAATCCGCAATGCGTCTTCATCAAACCGCTCCTTCGGATTACCAACGCACCGGATAACCCGGGTTTTCAAATCCTCCACACCACCAAAATGGTCTACAAGTCCCTCCAATTCATTATATGCCATGGCATTAATCGTAAAATCACGGCGTTTCATATCCTCTATCAAACTGGCAGTAAAGGTCACGGAAGCTGGTCTCCTATGGTCTTCATATTTGCCATCTACCCGGTAAGTCGTAACCTCATAGCCCTCTTTTCCAAACATAACCGTTACGGTTCCGTGCACAATTCCTGTATCGATGGTTCTACGAAAAAGCGCCTTCACCTCTTCCGGCCTGGCAGATGTGGTGATATCCCAATCATCTGGCTCCTTGCCCAGTATGGCATCCCTGACACAGCCACCTACAATATAAGCCTCATAACCAGAATCCTGCAATGTATGAATAATCCGGTTTGCATTTTCCGGCATGTTAATCTTAATCATCTATACCACCCCTTCTATTCTCCCGCTACTGATTTATCCTGCATAATAGAAGAAATCATGCCAAGGGAAATTCCGGTTATTTCATGCACCTTGCGGTAAGACATTCCCTGGTTTACAAGTACACGAACCTGCTCTCTCTGCTCCTCTAAAAGTGCCGGCCGCCCTCTTTTTCTTTTGGAAAATTCTCCGGTGGTATCGAATCCCTGATTTACCTGCTGCAAAGCATTCTGAAAATATTGCAGGCGCTGTTCATAGCCCTTAATCGTATCCTGCTGGTATTCAATCTGTAATTGTAACTCTTTAATCCGCTGCTCCTTCTGCTTCAGCTGCTGTTCGATATCACTGCTCATGTTCACACACCTAATCATCATCGCTCTAATTTTTAATTATTGTTAACCCGAAACAGAAATATCATACAACAAATGTTCATTTTTTTCAATAAAATCTGAACGGTAACACACTGCATGTTATCCGGTTACAGCCTACATCTGCTTACGAAGGTTTGCACCCATTGCATACTTGGACATTGGTTTTTTATAGAGAAGCCTTCGGACTATTCCTCCGACCACCGCTCCAAAGACAATTGCTAAAAATCCCAGTATTGCTCCGGCACCCAAATTAACCAAATTTGCCGTATCATTAATTATCGCACTGAATTTAGAAGAAATCACGAAAAATCCCCCAGAAAATACTATCACACTAATCAGAAAACTTTTCCACGCCATACCACAATAAACCAATACCCAGCCCCCTAGTATGCCGGCAAACAAAAAAGCGGCTCCATACTGCTGTTTCACGGCTTCGGCTTCATGTGATACATATATTTTTATCACTCCAACTATAAGCAAAAAAATATAATAACATATGCCAGTTAATAATCCCAAAATGTCAATGAGCCATGTCTCCAACATTCTCCGCTTCGGAGACGCAGTCACCATTCCAATACTTAGAAGTGTATTGTAAACCTGAAGCAGCATAAGCAGACCGGCAAATATATATAAGCTTCCCATGACAAGCCCTTCCGAATCCATCATTATAAGAAACAGGATTCCCAATAGAAAAAATAAAGCCGCGGCTGCGATTGATGATTTTTTATCGCCTCCATATTTTATTATTTTGATTTGCTTCCTAAAATTCTTTATCATAAAAACTCTCCTCCGCCCTTTTTAAAATCAATTTATTTCCCAACACTGCAATACCCACATCTGCAATTCCTAATAAAAGCAGCCACCATATCTGTATATTCCACGACAATACATAAATTCCCACTATGCTGGCGACTGTCATCAAAATGTAAAGCATTACCAGATTTACCCACACATTTGTGGAAAAACGGGTAATCATAAACCCAAGCCCTGCCATCAGATAGACTATTGCAATGCAAAATATACATTGCTTCAGGGTAAATGCAAAATCCAACCGCAAAACAAAAGATACACCGGCCATGATTACCCCTGTACTTAAAAATCGTCTGGCTGCATCCATATATAGTGCTTTTTTCAGCAGCGGCAACCCTTTCGCAGAGGTTTTCAGATACTCTAACCGATTTGTATTCCTTGCAGCAATTCCCAAAAATACGTAGGTGTCCAGCATATATTCCACCATAATTATCATACCGCAGGCCAAGCTGATGCAGATAAATGATAAATGTGTGGTATATCGATTTAACGCATACATTCCTCCTATTACAAACAGCGGATACAATATATAGATACACCATTTTACCCAGGCTCTGGGCAGAAACATATGATAACCTTTAATCGCTTCCTTCATAAATATTTCACCTCTATTCTAACAACTGCCCTATACCTGCAGGTGTGTATATTTTTTCATAACTGCCACACTAATCTGAGAAAGCGTCGGGACTTCCGTTGCAACATCCAGTCCTGCCAGCTTATCTAAATCCTCTGATGGACAAAGTCCTTCAAATCCATAAGTATTCTTTTGAAACCCTAAGAGAATATCCTTTACCTGGTTTTCCTCCGACGGTTCTCCCTTAACCAAAATATATTTTTCCTTTAACTCCTCCACAAAGCCCTGTTCCACAACCCTTCCCTGTTCCATGATTATGGCATAATCTGTGACATTTTCCATATCCGCAATATTATGGGTTGAGAAAAATACCGTCTTATCGCCATTTCCTGCCTCTATATATTCCCGAATCATAGCGCATAGCTTATCTCGCATTAACGGGTCAAGAGGAGAAGCCGGTTCATCCAAGAGAAGCATCCGGGTATCTCTTGCAAATACTGCTGACAGCATTGTCTTCATCTTCATACCATCTGACAGCTTATCTATACTTTTTCCTTCCTTGTTAACACCTAAGTCCTGACAGAGCCGTTCATACTGTTCCCTGTGAAACCGTTCAAACAAAAGCTCACTGACCTCCCCTACTGCGCGGATAGTCCAATGGGGCATAAAATAATTACCCGGCCCCGTGTAGCCAATGCTTTCACGGACCTCCTTCTCTTCCATCTCTCCATCAAAATAAATAATCTCTCCCTTGTAATCCAGCCGGACTCCTGCAAGAATATGAAGCAGGGTGCTTTTCCCCGCACCGTTTTCTCCAATCAAAGCGGTGGCAAAGCCCTCCGGAATCTCCAGAGCAGGAATGTTTAACTCAAACCCTTTAAATTTCTTTGTTATATTCTGCATTGTAATTGCTGCTTGCATTTTCATATCTGACTCCTTCCCGGAATAATTCCATTTCCCTATATCAGAACTATCCATACCTTTTAAAATATCAATTTTTGTTTTCCTTACAGCGTTTATACCACTTTAACTCTCTGCTTCCAGCAGCATTTTTAAAACCTCCACAAGCTCCCCATTGGAAATGCCGGCAATCCTGGCTACAGATATAGCATTTGTCAAATGCTCCTCCATTTTCCGCATATGCTGTTCCTTCAACATTTCGCTGTCCTGTGCATTGACATAATAGCCCTTTCCCTGCACTGCTGTTATTAAGCCCTGCTTCTCCAATTCTTCATAGGCCTTCATTGTTGTAATCACACTGATTCGTAAATCCTTTGCCAGCCCCCGGATTGAGGGAAGATATTCTCCCTGCTTCATTTTTCCGGATAAAATATCTTCCTTAAACTGCGCTGCAATCTGTTGGTAAATTGGAATGCCGGAATTCTGTAATATTTTCATCTCTACCTCCTAACATGTCATACATCCATATACCCATCCTTCCCTGAACTGCCCGCAGGAAAAAGGGGTGAAATTTGTCTGCACCTCCTATGCGGGCGGCTCCCAACTGTTTATATGTTATATATACACCATGAACAGTATTGTGTCAACTATTACTTGAAAAATTTTTGTACTCAAAAAATGTCCACTGGACATTTTTCTCATATATCTGGCAACAAAATAAAGCCCCGGAATATACCAGAGCTTTTAATCCAAAGCACATAATTTATTTTAATTCATTACTCTTCTCATTCTTATACCGTTCAAAAAAGCTTTTTGTCTCTTTTGCCACCACGCCGCTAAGGGCAAATATAGCAATCATATTAGGTATCGCCATCAGCCCGTTAAAAATATCCGCAATGGTCCATACTGCTTTCACTGTCATATATGGACCGATAAACACTGCTATTATGTATAGCCAGCGGTATACCAGAATTGATTTTTCCTTACCTCCGGAAAGGTATTCCAGACAGCGCTCTGAATAATAATCCCATCCGAGAATTGTTGTAAATGCAAAGAACACCAGACACAGCATCAACAGAAATGCCGATAGCTCTTCGGGAATCGGAAGCCCCTGCTTAAATGCATAAGTAGTAACCCCGACACCTTCTAATCCTTCCACCTGCCAGGCCCCCGTCAGAACAATGGAAAGTCCGGTCATGGTACAGATAACAATGGTATCAATAAATGTTCCGGTCATGGAAATCAAGCCCTGTCGGACAGGTTCTTTGGTCTTTGCCGCTGCCGCTGCAATCGGTGCAGAACCAAGACCAGCCTCATTGGAAAAGATACCTCGTGCAACACCCTTTTGTATTGCAATCATCATACTTCCCACGATACCACCTGTAACAGCTGACGGATTAAATGCCCCCCTGACAATCGTAACAATAGCATCTGGTATCTCTCTGAAATTACAGATGAGTAGAGCCACACAAATCACTATATAAATAACTGCCATAAACGGTACCACAATCTGGGAAACATTCGCAATTCTTTTAATTCCTCCAATTAAAACAAGTGCGACACAGATACTTAAAATCAGGGACGCGATGACAACCGTCCAGGAGCGCTCGCCAATTCCCGGAATGGTAATCGTCCAATTCATATTCGGGTCAAAAAACGAATTTACCGCAGATGAAATACCGTTTACCTGGGAAAAGGTCCCGATTCCAAACAAGCCGACACAAATGCCAAAAAATGCTGCAATCTCCATCCAGAATAATGCACCCGGACCTCCGGTTCCAATTGCAGTTGCCACACCAACAATATTACCGGTTCCGATTGTGGCAGAAAGCGCCGTACATAACGCACCAAACGAGGTTACCTCTCCCTCTCCACTTTCTTCATTTTTTACCATCCATTTTAATGCCAGCGGCAGCTTCCGTATTTGCAAAATGCCCATGCGGACAGTTAAATAAATACCTCCTGCCAATATCAGCACCATTAGTGGTGGTCCCCAGACAAAATCGTCTACACTCTGTAAAAATTTATTAATTGTATCCCACATTTCCCTTTTCCTCTGTTAATCTTCTTAATATGCGCGTCCGAAATATACCATCTTTTTTGCCGGTTTGCCACAGTGTACGCAAACCTTTCCCAATTCCTCCTGAACAAACGGCATACAACGGGTAGAAGCTCCCGTCTCCTCTTTAATCGCCTCCTCACAGGCTGTTTCACCACACCACATAGCTTTTACAAAGCCCTGCTTATTCTCAATAATATCCGTAAATTCCTCCCATGTAGCAGCAGAATGTGTATTTTCTTCCCGATAGGCAAGGGCTTTTTCATACATATCCCGCTGAATCGTTTCAAGAAGCTGTCCAACCTTACTATCAATCTCCTCCAATGAAACCTCTATCTTCTCTCCGGTATCACGACGGACTAACAATGCCTTATTTGCCTCAATATCTCTAGGACCGATTTCCACACGAATCGGGATTCCCCGCATTTCCTGCTCTGCAAACTTCCATCCTGGATTCTTATCGGAATCATCTACCTTTACCCTGTAGTCAGAAAGCTTTTCTTTTAATTCCGCAGCCTTTTTGAGGACGCCCTCCTTCTTCTGCATAATTGGAACAATCATAACCTGGATAGGAGCTACCTTCGGAGGTAATACCAAACCTGAATTATCCCCATGTACCATGATGATGGCTCCAATCAGCCTCGTTGTCATACCCCAGGAGGTCTGATGAACATATTCTAATTTATTATCCTTACTTGTATATTGAATGCCAAAGGCTTTTGCAAATCCATCTCCAAAATTATGGCTGGTACCAGATTGTAATGCCTTTCCGTCATGCATCAAGGCTTCAATCGTGTAAGTCGCCTCTGCACCTGCAAATTTCTCTTTCTCCGTTTTCTGTCCGCGAACAACCGGAATGGCAAGTACCTGCTCACAAAAATCTGCATATACATTTAACATCTGGATGGTTCTCTCCTCTGCCTCTTCGGCAGTTGCGTGTGCCGTATGCCCCTCCTGCCACAAGAACTCTCTGGAACGCAGGAACGGTCTTGTCTCCTTCTCCCATCGGACAACCGAACACCACTGGTTATATACCTTTGGTAAATCCCGATAGGATTCTATCTCATTGGCATAGAAATCGCAAAACAAAGTCTCAGAGGTCGGTCTGACACAAAGTCTTTCTTGCAGCTCATTTAATCCGCCATGGGTTACCCATGCAACCTCAGGTGCAAATCCTTCTACATGATCCTTTTCCTTCTGTAAAAGACTTTCCGGAATAAACATTGGCAAATATACATTTTCTACTCCTGTTTCCTTAAACTTCTCATCTAACTGCTTCTGAATCAACTCCCAGATTGCATAGCCTGCAGGTTTGATTACCATACAGCCCTTTACACTTGTATAGTCAATTAAATCTGCCTTTAACACAACATCTGTATACCATTGTGCAAAATCCTCCTCCATGGAGGTAATTTGTTCTACCAGCTTCTTCTCCTTAGCCATCTCATTTCTCCTTATTCTCTTTAACCGTCTCACCCGATGATAAAAACAGGGTTATCCGATGTATTTCACCACGAGTTGTCAGCAAAAATTATTATAACTTCATTCCATGCCATTTGCAAGCGCTATTCACTGCACATATCCGTATGAAATGCCGCCTGAAACAACTCTTTTCCTATGAGCACGCCCACAGGACCCAGTAAAAAGCCGAACACTCCAAAAAGACGGAACCCTACATACATACTGAAAATAGTATATAACGGACGCATCCCCACCTTGCTGCCAATCATTCTCGGCTCTGTAATCTGACGGATGAGCAGACATGCCAAATAAGTCAAAAGGATAATTGCGGCCTTTCCAGCCTCTCCCATGAAAAGCAGAATTGCCATGCAGGGCCATAAAATCAAACCCGCCCCCAGCACTGGCAATGCATCCACCAGCGCCACCAGCGGTCCCAGCACCCATGCGTAGGGCTGCCGGATAAGAAGAAATGCCAGAGTACAGACAATTCCATCCAGCACCATAATCAATCCCTGTGCCCGGACATAGGTTTTCAGGGTATCCTTACATTTTGCAATTACGTTGCATATATTTCTTCCCCACCGGGATTGTAACATTTTTTCCCGGATTTCTTCATAATCCTGAATCATAAAGAATGTTGCCATCACTGTGATAATAATTTCAAACACAACACCAAATATCATGCCTGCCATTTGTACCGAATAGGTTGTGACCTTTGGCAGCAGCGTAGAAACGGTATCCTCATCCACCTTACTCATCATGGATTCTATATAAGCAAAGCTCGCACCATCCTTCATCCGGAAAAAAGTGTCCATCTGGCAGCAGCAGTTTTTCAAAAAGCACATTATCCTTGCCTGATAAAACGGAAAATTCAGCCAGATACTCTGTCCCTGTCCGAACAGATAACTGCCAAGCCAGCATACCAGAAGTAAAATAACAACATAAAATAACACCACGGACAAAACCAACAGCCATTTCTTCCTTTTTCCTTTCCAAATATCAGAATTCCGGTACAACCTTCTGAGAAAGGGATAATATAAAATTGACACAAGTCCGGCGATTACAAAGGGCAGGACAATTGGAAGTAAAAATCGAAATGCAAGATAAATACCTATTACAATGACTATTCCTGTGATTATCTTTTTCCGGTTCAATTTTATACCTCCTAAACTCAAAAAATATCCACTGAACATTTTTTCATATACATAACAGCAAAAAAATATCGGGCAGACTCTCTGTTAGATATCTTACCCGACATTCTTAAAATTCATCCAATTCTATTACCTCAAATGCATCGCCCTCCGGCTCGCATTTAAATATCATATGCTCTCTGGTAACAGGATGTTCAAATTCCAGTCTCGTTGCAAATAACGCTATCTGCTGATATTTTTTCTTCGTCTTTGCAAACAATGGATTATACTTAGTGTCTCCATAAATCCCTGCACCTCTGCCTGCCATCTGTACCCGTATTTGGTGATGCCTCCCGGTAATCAACTGAATCAGCACATAGGAGAGAACCCCCTGGTCTGTTTCAAAAACATCCAGCACCTCATACTCCAGCTGCGCTTTTTTTGCGCCCTTTGTTCCTTTCTTTACGATTTTTGATGTGTTTGTCCTGCCGTCTTTTACCAGATAATCCTCCAGGATGCCGCATTCATCCGGAAGCTCACCTGTGAGAATTGCCTGATAGAATTTAACCATTGTCCCATCCTGCACCTGGTCTGAAAGACAGGCGGCAGCCTTCTGGTTTTTCGCAAATACCATAATTCCTCCCACCGGCCGGTCCAGTCTGTGCACCATGGCAAGGTAAGGCTCTTCCTCCAGCTCTTCCTCCTCAAAAATGCGATTTTTCAAAAAACTCAAAAGGTCCATGTCCCTGCTTTTATCTCCCTGTGCCGGCATGCCATAGGGCTTCACGCACACAATCATATCTGCATCCTCATGCAATATTTCTACTTTCATTCTGCACCTCATTTTCTTATTAATTCCCATATTTCCGAACAAAGCTCCGGTCTTATTTAAATAACCGTTAAATAATGCTAATATGAAAATCTGTGTCTGTCAATCCCCTTTACCCCAGAAAACGGTACCCTATGCCCCAAACCGTTTCTATGTATTTTGGATTTTCCACGTCTTCCTCAATCTTTTCCCGAATCCTCTTTACATGAACCGCAACCGTGTTGTAGATTCCGTCGCCGGACTCTTCCTTCCACACTGTCATATAAATCTGTTCCTTTGTCATTACCTGGTTGGGATGCTGCGCAAGAAACAGCAATATATCAAATTCTTTGAGACGCATGGAGATATGTTTTCCCCTTAACGTAACCCGGCGGCTGAAGGCATCTATTTTTAATTCCCGGATTTCAATAAGACCAAATGGGCGGGTCAGCCTTTTGTAACGTTCAATGTGCGCACGGATTCTCGCCATCAGTTCTGCCTGCAGATAAGGTATCACCAGATAATCATCTGCTCCTGACTGGAACATTTTTATCTTATCCCATTCCTCATTACATTCAGAAAGAACAATAATGGGCTTACCTGTCATTTCTCGAATCTGCCTGCAAATTTCAAAGCAGAACTGCTCCGCCTTACATTCCATTAAAATGATGTCTGCCTGCTGCACCAGCCCCTCATATTCTGCAGCAGAACTCAGTTCCGCTTCCATGACTTCATAGCCGCTAAGCTGCGCATAATCGCAAATTCGGCTATTACTTCCCTGTATCTCATGCAACAACAAAATACTGTACAACCCACATCTCCTTTCCCTACTTCCCATCTAAAACGAAAAAAGCTATTACCGATGACCTTATACATCGATAATAGCATAAATAGCTTATCATTTCTAACTTGTAATAGCTTACATTCATCCAACCTTTAGTTTGAATTTCTGAATTTCTTTATCTGTTTCAACCGTAGCAATCTGGCCGCCAAGAGCCCGGAGCTTCTCATCAAAATCTTCATAACCCCGCTGAATATATTTAATATCCTCAATTACGGTAAACCCTTCTGCTACCAGACCCGCAATGACAAGAGCTGCACCTGCACGCAAATCCGGTGCCACGATACTTGCCCCTACAAAGCCCTCCACACCGTCTATAATCGCCGTGTTGCCTTCTACTTTAATCTGTCCGCCCATGCGGAACAATTCATCTACATATTTGAAGCGGTTTTCAAAAATACTCTCTGTAATAATGGACGTTCCCTCAGACAATGCAAGTACCACTGCCATCTGCGGCTGCATATCCGTTGGAAAGCCCGGATATGGTAACGTCTTAATATTGGTCGAACGCAGCCTGTGATTGCTGACAACACGAACCGCATCATCATATTCCATAACTACGGCTCCAATCTCCTTAAGCTTGGAGGAAATTGCCTCTAAATGCTTTGGAATCACATTACGGATTGTGATATCCCCCTTTGATGCAGCCGCAGCCACCATAAACGTGCCTGCCTCAATCTGGTCTGGGATAATGGAATATTCTGTACCCTTTAATTTTTCAACACCCCGGATGCGGATTACATCGGTACCGGCACCCTTGATATTAGCACCCATACTATTTAAGAAATTGGCAACATCTACAATATGTGGCTCCTTTGCCGCATTCTCAATTGTTGTCTTGCCCTCTGCCAAAACCGCAGCCATCATAACATTAATGGTTGCACCGACGGAAACAACATCCATGTAAATATGATTTCCAACCAACTTCTCTGCTTCCACATGAATCATGCTGCTATGAATATCTACCTCTGCACCCAGTGCCTTAAAACCTTTGATATGTAAATCAATCGGCCGGCTTCCAATATTACAGCCACCAGGCAATGCCACACTGGATTTTTTATATTTACCCAGCATCGCTCCTAACAAATAATAGGATGCCCTGATTCTGCGGATAAACTCATCATCTACACAGTTATCTGCTTTGGGATTGATTGTTCCTCCGCATATTTTAACAGTATGCTCATCTATATATTTTACCCTTGCGCCAATTCCCTGAATTGCCTGCAATAATACTCTTGTATCTCTTACATTAGGAACATTGTCAATCACAACCTCTTCATCTGTCATAATTGCCGCTGCTAAAATTCCTAATGCCGCATTCTTTGCTCCTGCAATGGAAACTTCTCCAACTAACGGATTGCCTCCCTTTATAACATATTGCTCCATAATGCACCTCGTATAGGTTTTTGTCTATATACACATAGACGGAATCATCCTAATTATAGCATGAATACACAATTTGTAAACTGTTTTTCTTTTCCAAAGCTGATTTTTTAATTTTTTCTTAAGTATTTCCGGGTGTCTACCAGCTTATCTGTTCCCCCTGGTTTTCTGCTTCACAATAAATACACCGGTAGGTTCTCTTCTCTCTGTCTGTCAGCTTAAAAATTTGTGAAATTCCCTGCTCTGTCGTTGTTATGCAGCGTGGATTCTTACATTTTACAACATTCACAATTTTCTCAGGCAACTCAACCTTCTTTTTCTCCACAGTGACACCATCCTTGATAATGCTGACAGAGATATCCGGGTCCACATAACCCAGGATATCCAGATTAATATCATAATCCGGATGGTCAATTTTTAAAATATCCTTTCTGCCCATTTTGTGACTGACTGCATTCTTAATAATGGCTACCGAACAGTCCAGCTTATCCAGCCCCAGATATTTATACACCAGCATAGCCTTTCCTGCTGTAATATGATCTAAAACAATTCCATTCTGAATACTGTCAATATTCATACCCTTTTCCTCCTTTTATTCCGGTTTCTCAATACCCAGAAGCTTCATAATCAATGCCATTCTCACAAATTTTCCGTTCAATGCCTGCCTGAAATAACAAGCTCGGGAATCGTCATCCACCTCTACCGCAATTTCATTTACCCTTGGCAATGGATGTAAAATACTTAAATCCTTCTTCGCATTTTTTAGCTTCGGCATATCCAGAATATACGTATCCTTCAAACGGATATAATCTGCCTCATTAAAGAAACGCTCCTGTTGGACTCTGGTCATATATAAAATATCCAGCCGGTCAATCACCTCGTCAATGGTGCGCACCTGCTCATAAGCAATTCCCTTTCCCTCAAAAACCTCTTCCTTTAAATATTCCGGTATTTCCAGCTCCTCCGGCGATATCATAATATAGCGTATATTTTCATACCGGGAAAGCGCTTTTATCAGAGAATGCACCGTTCTGCCAAATTTCAAATCCCCACAAAAGCCCACTGTCACATCAGAAAGTCTTCCCTTTTCTCTCCGGATGGTCAGCAAATCAGTCAACGTCTGGGTTGGATGGTTGTGTCCGCCATCTCCCGCATTTATGATTGGCGCATCTGATTTCAGAGAGGCAAGAAACGGTGCCCCTTCCTTTGGATGTCGCATCGCAATAATGTCTGCATAACAGGATACCACCTTAACTGTGTCCGCCACACTCTCTCCTTTTGAAGCGGAGGAGGATGAGGACGAAGAAAAACCAAGTACATTTCCACCCAATTCCATCATTGCTGCCTCAAAACTCAAACGGGTTCTCGTACTTGGTTCAAAAAAAAGGGTTGCCAGCTTCTTACCCTCACAAACCTTCGCATATTTTTCTTTATGTGCGATAATATCATCTGCCAAATCCAGCAGCTCTTCTATCTCCTGCACACTTAAATCCATCGGGTCAATCAAATGTCTCATGTTGTTCCTCCTCTTCTTTTTCACTCCGCAGTGGAATATGATGTTCATCAAAGTATGTTTCTATCCGGGACCGGTATTCCTTTCTACACCTTAATATATAGCATTTTTTTCCTGCATATACCTGAACCCGGACCGTGCTGATTTCATCATTCACAATCTGATAAGCATGAATTTTATTCCATTCCAGATAAGCCGTTCCAATAAATACACCAATGGGGGCAATTCCACTTTGCATTCTGCTATTCAGAAAAATGAGCAGAATAAACACTACTACTGCCGGAAAAAAGCGATAACTGTGGCAATATAGCATTCCTGCCACTGACAGCAGGGCAAAGTTCACATATAATATTTCCAGCGGTCCGGTATTTCTTCCATACCGACTATAAACGGTTATCTCCTTTTGTTTATCAATCGTTGAAAATGCAACAAAATCCGCCATTCCAAATCCCAGAAACAGGACAATGGACAGGATATTCCATACAATTTCTATTTCCAAAGCTCTCACTCCAATTTCTGTGCCTGATACATTTTAACATATTACAAAAACATTTCAATCCCTTATATGCAGGAATAATATTAAGTAATTGCGAAACTCCATTTTCTCTTTCCTCCGTTGTGCAAGGCTAAGAAATTTTCGCAATTATCTTAGAAATAATATATATACTCAATATAGCAATGCTGCCTCAATCGCTCCATCCTTCAATACAAATTTCACATGCTTTAGCTGCTGCTTTACATCAATTCCCCTGCCAGCTATCTCTATACGGCATCCGGGATATATCACATTCCGAACCACAATATTCGCATTTTTTCCACTATTAATCAATGCCTCACTGCGGTTTTTTTCATCTTTGTATTTCTTGAGTTCTACGGATTTAATAACCTTGGCACGAATTATCTCCATTCTTCTGGCATCCATTTCCTTTGTAGCCTTAGCCTTTGACATACGCTCTAAAATCTTAGCAGAACGTTCCAGCAAATCTACTTCCCCTTCCACTTTTTCAATCAGATGTGTAAGCTCTGCATCCCGGCTGAAAATTTTAGGAAGTACCCCTGCCGCCAAAACAGTAGATACCTCGGATACATTTCCTGCCTCACTGATCTCCATTCCCTGAATCGCATAAATGGAACCGCCAAGAACGATTGACTCCCGTCCTTCCACAGTTATCTTCCCCTCCGCTTCCAGCTTGGAATTCATAATGGAGCACACACTAATGTCACCACCTGCTTCCGCCATGGAATTTTCAAAAAATTTGCAGGTAATACTCCCCCCAGCCTTTAATTTGCCGGAAAACTTCCCCTGCATACCATTATAAATTATAATATTTTTACCAGCTTCTATTAGACAACTTCCCACATGACCCTTAATCTCGATATTGCCGGTTGCTTTTACCATCATGCCGGATTTGACATCCCCTCGAATATTAACATCCCCATCGAAATTGATATGTCCATAGCTGATATCCACATTCCCTAAAACTTCTAATAAATTGGTAATGTAGATTCCCCTTTCCGTCACTTCCACTCTGCCATGAAGCGCAGCATAATATTTATTTTCTTTTATACGAAAGCCCTTACCTCTAAGCGCCGGTAAACCCTTTCCACGCATCGGTGTACGCACGGTATTATCAACTGCATAGCCACACTCTCCATTGGTAGGTGGGATGTATTCTACCAGCAAATCCCCTTCTTCTACGATGGTATGCTCCATTGTATGAACATACTCTACAGAACCATCCTCTAATTCTCTTGGACCTGATTTTTCTTCAGGATTTTTAACATGAAATACAAACCGTCCGTCTGCGCCCTTCACAGGAGCTTTGCCCTTCGCCACCTCCACAAAAACATCATATATGTCATGCTCTATCATTCCCTGGATTGTAGCATCCATTATACCTGTCTTTACATTATGCAGTTTTAACATTTCTTTCAAATCAGCGACTGTAAACTGCTGTCCGGATTCATCTAAATGAAGCTTCATCTTTGCCGACATCATGTCTGTTGCCAATGTAATTTCCGGAATACATGTCTTTGTACTTTGCTCCATACATCTTCCCTTTCTCCCAGTCTGGGCGGAACAATATCCAGGCTCTATTATCGTACATAATACTATACATACCAATAAAAATCCACCATTATTTCTAAATTTCTGTGAGGTAATCCGGCAAGCTCATTTTATGTAAAAACATGCTATCTATAGTACTCAAAAATAGTCCACTGGACCATTTTCTCATATGCTTGGCAACTTAAAAAATCCCGGAAGACAATAATTATTATTGTTCTCCCGGGATTTATAATCCGGTTATTCTGTTATTTGGTAAGCAATGTTACCATAACTGCTTTTTCCGCATGACGGCGGTTTTCTGCCTGATCTAAAATAAAGTCCAGATTGTCATCCACAACCTCCTGACTGATTTCAAAACCAACATGCATCGGCATATCATGCATTACCTTTGCCTTACCTCCGGCAAGAAACTCCTTATTAATCTGATATGGCATCATTTTGGCAAGAGTCTCCTCCTTCTGCTGCTGGTATGCTGGATTATTAAAGAATTCCATGTCTACCCAGGTATCCGTATACAGCACGTCCATCTCTGCCGCATATTTTTTCGCTTCATCCATAGACATGGACGAATCTAATTCTATATAATGCCCCGTTGCCTTTGCATCCTCGTAAAAGGAATCGCTTACCGCCGTGTCATTTACAAGGGGGGTCAGACCATAAATTGTACCCTCTCCCATTTTTGAGAAAAATTCCACCAGGGAGTTAAAGACATTGTTCTTAGCCCCAATATACAACATTTTTACATTCAGGCTTCCAAAATGTTCCTTAAGAGTCAGTGCATCTGCCAAAATCTGACACGGATGATACGTTGAATCACACCCATTAATAAAAGGAACCGTTGCATTTTTATTGAATAATTCCACTGTTTCATTCTTAATCAACCGTGCCATAATAATATCCACATTGCGGCACACATACTTAATCTCCGATACCGTTTCTCCTAATACAAAGTTGGAATCTTTCCAGAGCTGGTTGTAATAGGTTCCACCCAATTCCGTAATACCCGTCGTGAAAGAAAGAAAAGTTCTTGTGGAAGTCTTTTCAAATAACGTATACAATTTCTTTCCCTTCAGGGTCTCTGAATACCTCTCCGGAGACTTTTTCATATCATAAGCCAAATCCAGAATTTCATTCAATTCTTCTTTACTGAAGTTACTAAAATTAATCATATTTTTCATCCTGCGTACCCTCTTTCTTCATTTTGATTATAACCCGTATAAATCACAATAGACTTTCATTATACATATAATTTCTTATAAAATGCAACCATTAATCTGCTACTTTTCAAAAATATGTACTATCTTGGTTACAGCGGAGACCTGACTGGCGCTGTCTTAAAGGATTACTCCTCTCCATTATTTTGCTCGTCTGCCTCAGCCGCATTCTCTGTATTATTTTGCACCACCTGATTATTCTTGCGTTTCAAGCGCTTCTGCTTACGCCTGTCCACCGGTCTCATATTAGCTGCAGCTGCCTCTTGTCTGGCACGCTGAATCTCCCGGAGGGTCTGGTCTAATTTCTGGTATCTCTCCTCGGCTCTTGCCTCCTGCTCCTTCGTCATACCCGTAATCTGCGTAACAACCGCATTTGCGGCATGCTCCCCGGCGCTTTTTCCAATTAAATCATTATTTTCCTGAATTGCATTGGAAAGAATACGGTTCATAAGCTGCTGGAACTGCTCCATTTTTTCTTCATTAGAAAGAATTTTCTGCTTCACTGATACAAGCTCTGTATCTCTGGAAGGGTTGTCCACTCTACTAGCTACTGCATGGACTGCATCTGTTGCTTTTGCCTTTTGCCCTTTTGCAATCTGTTCTCTGCGCATCTCTAAATAATTACGGATTGCTTTCAGCTGGAGTCCTTTTTCTTTTAAGTCCCGCACCTTAGAAAGTACCTCAATGTCCTTCTTCGTATAGTATCTATGTCCCATCTCATTTCGATGGATATCCATCTTCAGTTCTTCTTCCCAGTAACGAAGTACATGAGATTCTACGCCTACCATGGCTGAAGCCTCTTTAATCAGATAATAATCTTCTTTCATATTCTGTCCTCCCTGTATTGAATCCGTTGTATGAGTGATTTTAGGAAACACTCATGCATATACGTTCATTATAGGGAGAAAATTCCAAATAGAATAGTAGGTATCATCTTCAAAATTCTGATGAATTCTCTTAAGAGTCGACACGCTATTCCATTGCTTCTTCTAAATTCTCCGTTGTTACCTGTTCCGTTGTTACTTCTTCTGTCACAGCTTCCGTTGCTGTTTCTTTTTTGTTATTCTCCTTTGTCAACATCTCTGTAGTCACGTCATTTTTCACAAATTTACAACGTCCCTTTTTATCTGCCTTATAAATCTTGTCTTTATAAGAAAAGCGCTTATTCTTAACCAAACATCCCTTTCCATCAAAGCAATACTTGTATTTTCCGATTTCCATCAGTGTGCTCTGTGCCCGGACACCTGATTTCTTGAGGTAATATTTTTTGCCGCCCTTGGTAATCCACTTTTTCTTCTGAACTACGCCCTTGCTGTTACAATAGTAATAATTTCCTTTATATTTCTTAAAGCCCTTTGAGCGTTTTCCCTTTGCGTTGAAATAATAGGTTTTCCCACTGATTTTTACCATTTCACTCTTTGCCACACTTCCATCACCGGTGACATAAACAAGTGTATTGCCTTTATATAGCCATTGTTTCTTCAGAGCATAACCGCTGCCGCCCACATAGTAGGATTCCCCCTCAAAGGTAACCCACTTTTTCTTCTGCAATACTCCCTTTGAATTAAAATAATAGCTCTGTTTTCCGATTTTATAAAGACCTGTAACCCGGTAACCCTTTTTATCCAGGTAATATTTTTTCTTCTTAACCGTAATCCACTTCTTTTTCTGAACCTTGTCTGCCTTTATGTACTGGTAATGGATTCCATCCGCCGCCTTTTTCCAACCGGTAAATGGCTCCTTTGCCTCTGTTGTAGCTTCTGTTTTATCCTCTGTGGCGGCCTGCTCTGTTGTGGTATTATCAGAAGGATTCGGCGACACTGTTCCGGAAGCAAACACAGAATCATAATTCCCGGCATGTTCATAATAACTTACCGTAACAGTTGTAAGATTAATAATCCGTCCCCATTTAATCTGGCATCCATTCGGATAATTTGCTTCAGCTACCATAATAGTATTCCCACTTCTCGCTATGACAAACACAGAATGACTGCCATCAATTCTCACAATATCCCCAACCTGGATATTTGCTATCTGTGTCTTGCTTGGACTATTATATGTGGTCCATGTAGTATCGCCAAATACATCATAGCCTAATTTGTTGGCAAACCCCATGCACTGGGTTGCCAATACATGTCCACCTCCAGCAAAATGATTGCAGGTACAGCCGCCTGTTCCATAAACATGGCTCACCCCTGAGGTCTTGTGAAGCGTACAGGGTTTGCTTGTATATCCATCCGAATTATCCTTTGTACTTCCCACATGGTTCCAATACTTTCCGTCAGGAAATTTCACCTTTAATTCTGTGATTCTGGTGTTAAAATCAATTCCTGCCGCCTGGCTGCTACACGGCATTGCCATAAAAAGAAAGCCTGCAAGACCAATGCATACTCTTATCCGTTTCCACACCAAGCTCCTGTGCTTCTTCTTTGAAATCATCTGTACCCTCCATCCTATTATCCTGCGTATTCTAGTCAACTGCTGCAATATATAATCATCATTATATACACGGTTCCTGTTAAATTCCTGTGAATAACAACCAATTATTATTGTAACAGCTTTTTCAGATATTGTCCCGTATAACTTTCTTTACATTGTACTACTTCCTCAGGTGTTCCTGCAACAACAATTGTTCCACCCTTGTCACCACCCTCCGGTCCGATATCAATAATATAATCCGCGGTTTTGATGACTTCCAGATTATGTTCAATCACAACCACAGTATTGCCGCCCTCTGACAAACGCTGAAGTATCTCTACCAGCTTGTGCACATCCGCAAAATGCAGGCCTGTAGTAGGCTCATCTAATATATAAATGGTTCTTCCGGTACTTCTTCTGGAAAGCTCTGTTGCCAATTTCACACGCTGTGCCTCGCCACCGCTTAAGGTTGTGGAAGGCTGTCCCAATCGGATATAACCAAGACCTACTTCCTTTAGTGTCTCAATCTTCCTTAAGATAGAAGGAACATTTTGAAAGAAATTGCACGCCTCATCTACGGTCATATCCAGTACATCATAAATATTCTTACCTTTATAGGTAACCTCTAAGGTCTCTCTGTTGTACCGCTTGCCACCGCATACCTCACATGGTACATACACATCCGGAAGGAAATGCATTTCTATCTTGATAATACCGTCACCCTTACATGCCTCACAGCGTCCGCCGGAAATATTGAAGGAAAATCTCCCCTTCTTATAGCCCTTAGCCTTTGCTTCCTTTGTCCCTGCAAACAAATCCCGAATCATATCGAAAACTCCGGTATAGGTTGCCGGATTTGACCGCGGTGTTCTTCCAATCGGGGACTGGTCGATATTAATAACCTTGTCAAGCTGTTCCAGCCCTTCTATTGCATCATGTGCTCCCGATTTCATTCTGGCACGGTTTAACTCCTTCGCCAGATGCTTATATAATATCTCATTTACCAGGGAGCTTTTCCCGGAACCGGATACCCCTGTGACACAGGTCATAACCCCCAGCGGAAATGCCACGTCAATATTTTTCAGATTATTCTGTCTGGCACCCTTCACGGTAAGCCAGCCCGTTGGTTCTTTTCGTTTTTCCGGTACCGGAATCTTGATTCTCCCGGATAAATAGGCACCGGTAATGGACTTCTTATTCTTCATAATCTGGGCTGCCGTTCCCTGGGCAATGACCTCGCCCCCATTTTCTCCCGCACCGGGGCCGATATCCACAATATGATCTGCCGCCAGCATGGTATCCTCATCATGCTCTACCACAATCAGGGTATTACCAAGGTCCCGGAGATGCTTCAGTGTTGCAATCAATTTATCGTTATCCCGCTGATGAAGACCGATACTGGGCTCATCCAAAATATAGGCCACCCCCACAAGACCGGAACCAATCTGGGTCGCAAGCCGGATTCTCTGTGCCTCGCCGCCGGACAACGTCCCGGTAGGTCTGTAAAGTGCAAGATAATTAAGCCCTACATCCATTAAGAAATTCAATCTCGCCTTAATTTCTTTCAAAATTCCCCCGCCAATAAACTGCTGGCGCTCCGTAAGCTCCATATTGTCCAGAAATTCCACCAGCTTATCTATAGACATGGTGGTAATCTCATATATATTCTTGCCTGCAACCGTAACAGCAAGGGATTCTTTTTTCAGCCGCTGTCCCTCACAGACATCACAGGGCGTTATAGTCATAAAGCTCTCATACTCCTCCTTCATGGACTCAGAACCCGCCTCGCGATAACGCCTCTGTACATTGCGGATTAGTCCTTCAAATGCCACATCATAAATTCCTTCGCCGCGCTGTCCTTTATAATGAACCTTAACCTCATGTCCATTTGTACCATGAAGAATAATATTTCTTGCTTCCTCTGTCATTTGGTTAAATGGTGTATTTAAGTCAAATTTATATTCCTCTGCCAGTGCATCCAGTATGGCTCTTGTATAGGATTTCTTATCTGTACAGGACTGCCAGCCCAGAACGGCAATCGCACCATCTGCTATGGAAAGACTCTGGTCCGGTATCATCAAATCCACATCAAACTCCATCTTATAGCCAAGTCCAAAACAGGCTGGACAAGCCCCGAATGGATTATTAAAGGAAAAGCTTCTCGGCTCAATCTCATCTATACTGATTCCGCAGTCCGGACAGGAAAAGCTGGAACTCATATTAAGCGGTTTGCCGCCAATCACATCTACCACCATAATACCTTCTGCCAGCTTCATAACCGCTTCAATAGAATCATTTAAACGTCTCTCAATCCCCTTTTTTACTACAAGACGGTCTACCACAATGGAAATATCATGCTTTTTATTCTTATCCAGAGTAATCTCCTCTTCCAAATCATACAGGGAGCCATCCACAATAACACGTACATATCCGCTTCTCTTCGCCTGGGCGAGAACTTTTTCATGTCTTCCCTTTCTTCCCCTGATAACCGGTGCCAACAGCTGGAATTTCGTGCCCTCCGGCAGCTCCATAACCGCATCCACCATCTGGTCTACTGTCTGCCTCTTAATCTCTTTCCCACATTTCGGGCAATGAGGAATTCCGATTCTTGCATACAAAAGCCGGAAATAATCATAGATTTCCGTCACCGTTCCCACTGTGGAACGGGGATTGCGGTTCGTGGATTTCTGGTCAATGGATATTGCCGGAGATAAGCCCTCAATTTTCTCCACATCCGGTTTCTCTGCCTGTCCTAAAAATTGTCTTGCATAAGAGGACAGGGATTCCATATAACGGCGCTGTCCCTCTGCATATATTGTATCAAATGCAAGAGAAGATTTACCGGAACCGGAAAGACCGGTAAGAACCACCAATTCGTCTCTTGGAATCTTAATATCAATGTTCTTTAAATTGTGCTCCTTTGCACCCCTGATTGTAATGTATTGCTTCATTGGTTTGTTCCTTTCTGTTACTGTCTGAATATAATACATTTCACCAGTAACTTCTTTTCATATTATTGATTATTATTAAATTATTTGCAAGAATTTATTATTTTTAGGTCTGGGACATTTTTCAAATAGATTCTTGACGTTTTTTTCTTTATCACTCACAACCGAACCTCAGTTCGCACAGGTAAAAGTATATCAGAATGTTCAAAAAAAGTACAGAACAAAATCGAATATTTGTTCTGTACTTTTATATATCAGCGTATATTTACTTATTGAAACCTCTTGCATCACTGCCACTTGTCCGCCATCGTATAAAACTGATAATACATTCCCTGCTTCTCCATTAGTTCATCGTGGCTTCCCTCCTCCACGATGCCCTCCTGGGTAAGCACCAGTATCCGGTCCGAATTTCGGATGCTGGAAAGTCTGTGTGCAATCGTCAGTGTTGTTCTTCCCTTCGACAGCTTTACCAGGGACTTTGCCACCTCAAACTCACTCTCATTATCCAATGCCGAGGTAGCCTCGTCCAATATGAGAATTGGCGGATTTTTCAGGAAAACCCTGGCAATACTGATTCTCTGTTTCTGTCCGCCGGATAACTTCACACCCCGCTCTCCGATGTACGTGTCATAACCATCCTTGAGCTCATTTATAAATGCATCTGCCCCGGCAAGCTTTGCCGCCGCTATCACCTGTTCCCGGTCTGCATTCGGTTTTCCGTAAACAATGTTGTCATAAACCGTTCCGGAAAACAAATATACATCCTGCTGGACAATACCGATATGCCGCCGCAGGCTCTTTAACGTATAATTCTTGATATTTCTTCCATCTAACCGGATACAGCCAGTATCAATGTCATAGAACCTTGGTATCAGATTACAGAGTGTCGTCTTACCACCGCCGGACGGACCCACAATAGCAACCTTTTCCCCCGCCTTTATGGATAAATTCAGATTTGAAAACACCATATTGTGGTCATCCGGATATTCAAAGCTTACATTTTCAAACTCGATATCTCCAGATACATGTTCCAAAGGCTGTGCCCCTTCTTCGTCAAATATGTCAATATCCGCATCCATAATCTGCAAAAAGCGCTCAATACCCGTCATGCCCCGCTGGAACTGCTCGGCAAATTCTATGATTCTCCGTATCGTGGCAATCAGGGTTGTAACATAGAGCATATATGCCACCAAATCGCCAGGCTTTATCAGCCCCTTAACCATAAAAATCCCACCGCCTGTCACCACAGCAAGATACATAATGCCATCAAACATTCTCGTGGTTGTCTGAAATGCCGCCATATACTTATAGGTTTCTTTTTTTATCTCAAAGAAATGCTCATTGTCCACAGCAAATTTCTCATTTTCCATATCCTCATTTGTAAAAGCCTTCACTACCTTCTGCCCCAAAAGACTATCCTCAATACGGGCATTCAACTCTCCAATCTGATATCTCTGCTTGGAAAATGCCCGCTTCATTTTTCTATTTAAAGCCATACAGGTAAAAAACATAATCGGCACGATACAAAAAATAATCAAGGTAAGCCAGAAATTAATTCCAGACAAAATAATAAATCCAGCCACCGCCTTGATTGCCGCAATGAAAAACTCCTCTGGACAGTGATGGGCAAACTCGGTCACATCAAACAGGTCATTGGTAATCCTGCCCATAATCTGACCCACCTTTGTATTGTTATAATAGGTATTGGAAAGCTTCTGAAGATGGGAATAGGCATCCCTTCTCATAGTGGTCTCAATTTTAGCGCCCATTACATGACCCACGTCTGCCATATAATAATTGGCAATACTGTCTATCATTCTAAGTCCCAAATACAATGCACCCAGCATCAAAATGGTTCTGACTGACAGCGACGCCAAATCCCGCATTCCTTCATTGGTAATATACCGCATGATGAGAGGCAGCACCAGTTCGCAGATGGTTGTCAGTGCTGCGCAGAACAAATCCAACGCTACCGTTCCCACATGCGCCCTGTAATAGGGAAGAAACCTCTTTAAAAGCTCTGCTGTCGTATATTCTCTGTTATTCATTCTTCTCACCTCAATACTTTATTGTGCACGAAAAGTGATTAGAGTATAGCAGACAATTCAGGAAAAGTACAACCCATTTTTACTACCTGTCTTTTCCATATCTCCGATTCCTTAAGTTTTTTTTAAGATTTCTTAAGATTATATTTATTGTATCTTCATAAATTTTGTGATATTTTGAGATAATACGATTAATATAATTTAACCAGTAAATGAAGATATGAAACAACCATTTACAATATAGATAATGGAGGCAATTATGAACAATGTATTAGAATATCTCGAGGCCAGTGCAGCAGCTTTTCCCAATAAGACAGCAGTTAAAGATGACAAAACCTCCTGTACGTACAGTGAACTGCTGACTGATGCGAAAAAAGCCGGCATACTGCTGGCAAAGCAGACAGATATCAAAAAACCAATTGCCGTATTTATGGATAAAGGTGTTATCACCTTAAAGGCATTTATGGGCATCCTGTATGCGGGATGTTTTTATACACTGGTAGACCCGTCTTTTCCTGCCGGCCGAATCCGGCAGCTTCTTGATACATTAAATACGGACGTGATAATAACGGAAGAGGCGCATGCGGAAAAGCTTCACAACGCAGGTTATAATAAAACAATTATATATGCAGAAGAATTGTTCCGTTCGGAAGTAGATGAAACCGCTGACACAATGCTTATGCAGCTTCGGCATAAGCTGACAGACACTGACCCTGTTTACTGTAATTTTACATCTGGCTCCACCGGTATTCCTAAGGGCGTTCTAATCTGCCATCGTTCCGTCATTGATTTTATCGAGCAGTTTACCCAGACATTTGGTATTACCTGCGATGACGTAATTGGTAACCAGGCACCCTTTGATTTTGATGTATCGGTAAAGGATATCTACAGCACCCTAAAGCTTGGAGCAACCCTGATAATCATTCCAAGGTCTTACTTTATGTTTCCCAATGCAGTGGTAGACATGTTAGACGACAACAAGGTAACCACCCTGATTTGGGCAGTATCGGCACTTTGCCTGTTAAACCGCCTGCACGGACTAAAATACAAGGTGCCATCAGAAATCAACAAAATTATGTTCAGTGGTGAAATGATGCCGATAAAGCAATTAAATATCTGGCGCTCCTACTATCCGGATGCCATGTTCGTCAATCTGTACGGTCCGACTGAAATCACCTGCAACTGCACATATTATATTATAGACAAAGAGTTTTCGGAAAACGAAAAGCTTCCGATGGGACAGGCATTTACCAATGAACGAGTATTCTTATTGGATGCTGACAACAACGAAATCCCATATACCAAATCAGGCGTAACCGGCGAACTATGCGTAGCAGGCACGTCACTTGCACTGGGCTATTACAACGCTTCTGCCGCTACGAAAAAGGCCTTTACACCAAACCCATTACAACCCAGCTGGCCGGAAACCATATATCGGACCGGTGACCTGGCATACTACGGAGCCGATGGAATGCTCTACTTTGCCGGGCGGATGGATTTCCAAATAAAGCATATGGGACACCGGATTGAACTTGAAGAAATCGAAAGTGTTCTTGACAGTGTCCACACTGTAGAACATGCCTGCTGTTTTTTTGATGAGAAAAAAGGGAAAATTGTTGCTTTTTACGTAGGCGGTAAGGACAAGAAGCAGATTCTTAACGATATGAAACAAAGAATCCCAGAATATATGCTTCCAAATATTCTCCGCTGTGTGGAGTCCCTTCCTCTCACAAAAAACGGAAAAACGGACCGTAACCTTATAAAAGAACTTTATCTGAACGAAACGAGGAAATGAAAGGGGGAATTACATGCGACAGGACATGCTTCCATTAATAGCTTCCCATTACGGAACACCCACATATGTATTTGACATGCAAAATCTGTCTAAGCGGGTTGCGCTGCTGCGAAGCAAGCTCCCGGCGGGAACACAGCTATGCTTTGCTATGAAGGCAAACCCTTTTTTGGCAGGCGCACTTTCCCGGCTGACAGACAAGCTGGAGGTGTGCTCCCCAGGCGAATATGAAATCTGTATCCGGGAACAGATAGACCCTGAAAAGCTTGTGGTATCAGGAGTCAGCAAAACCAGGGAATCCATGGAACGAATTCTATCCTACAGCCATGGTGCAGGCATCTACACAATAGAATCCGAACTGCACTACACAATTCTCAGACAATGTGCCGACCGGCTTGACAGAAGACTTAAGATACTGCTGAGACTTTCCAGCGGCAATCAATTTGGTATGGATGAAGACACTCTGGAACGAGTACTTACTATGATACAGACGGATAACTGCATGGATGTAATCGGAATCCATTATTACTCCGGTACACAAAAAAAGGAACAAAAAATAGAACAGGAATTACAACGACTGGATGCCTACGGCAAACAGCTTGTGGATAAATATAATTTAAACGGCTTAGAGCTGGAATATGGACCCGGTCTTATGGTTTCCTATTTTGAAAATGCCAGTACTGCCGAGCTTACCGCATCTGACGAAAATCATCAGCTTGACATGTTAAACCATTCTCTGTCAGACATAACCTCATATCAACACATTTCTATTGAGCTTGGAAGATTTCTGGCATGGGACTGCGGATATTATAT
>ULOF01041778.1_pt1 | contig 76886 bp, 63 predicted proteins | sample 1952371 | NCBI WGS metagenome assembly ULOF01 (sample SAMEA4835597, study PRJEB28245) | human gut metagenome | biome: gut microbiome; material: fecal sample | place: Denmark | collected 2008 | reverse complement strand
TCCACATCCTCCCGGAACCATCTGGCACAGGCAGACAAAAATGGATTTGCCCATAACACAATCGTTAAAACATCCCATAACAGAAAATACCACAGATGACCCATCCGGATATGTACCCGTTCATGAAGAAGAATTACTTCCAATTCCTTATCAGACATACAGTTAAGCATCACCCGGGGCACCACAATAACCGGGTGCAGCAATCCCGTTGTAAAGGGCGAAACCGCCAGCTCATTTACGGCAATTACACAATCATGGAGCCGGATTCGTTTGAGCCTTGCTGTCTCCTGCTTAAGCTGCCTCCTTTTCCGAAAAACCACCAGCCCCGATATCACCATCCCGGCTATATAAACACTGGGGAGCCATCTGTAACTGGTGCAAAGCCACTGCCACCAGAACAACAGTCTCATTCCAAGCCTTGTCTCATAAATACATTTCATTTTTCCCATAAAGGGTGCCAGCAGTAAAATACTCCATACTGCCCCTTTCAGAAAAACTGTATTTTTAAGTATTGTTTTCCGCAGACAGCCAATCACTGCCAGCATGGCAATTGAAATAAATACTGCCCTTCCAAGCTGTATTACATAATATGCAAATGTGACATCCAAAAATCCAATCCATCTGACAAGAAAATCCTCTATTATCATTCGTTCCCACTTCCTTTTTCAGATTATCTGCTCTTTTCAAGAATTGCTTCCAGCTCTTTTATCTGCTCCTCTGTCAAATCACAGTTCTGAATCAACGCTGCCAACGCTCCCAGCCTATTGCCGGAAAAATAGCTTTTTGCAAATCTCCTGCTCTTTTCCTGCAGACATTCTTCTTTTGTCTTTAAGGCAAAATAATGGTATACCCGGGAATCCTTCTTATCAATTGTATAATCAATAATTTTCTTCTGATACAGGCGGTTAAGTAAAACCCTTACGGTTTTGGGAGACATTTCCCTGACACTCTCTAACTGCTTAATAATCTCCATGGAAGTAAGGGGATCTCCATTCTCCCATAAGACCTCCATCACCAGCCATTCGGTTTCACTTGGAGTTAAATCCTTATTCGGCATACTGATTTACCACCTTTCATATTCTTACTCAGTATATCGGATAACAAGCGTAAATCATTAAGGTATTTTTATAAATTTTATCCTTTGTACATTTTGTTTTTATCCTGACAGCAATATCCTTTCAAGCTATCTCCGGCAAAGACATCCCAATGCTTTCCTGCATACACCTACACATCTGCTGCTCCATTTACGTTTCTTTACCCGGAAGATTCCCCACATGCCGGATTCCACATCCCATTTCAGGCTTCCTGACCGGTATAGGTAATCTCCCGGGCAGGAGGCTCCGTTTTCCAGCTCCATATCAAATGTATTTCCAATACTGATTGCACCCTGTAACGGAATAATTCGGGAAAATGGATTATTCCGCTGTTCCTTCCACATATGACCGTGTATCGCAAACCCTGTATTTCTCGGCTTATCCGCCGGCATTACCGTACGGAACACCACCCGGTCACCAGCATAGGATTTTAACACTGGTGTAGCTGGATCACCGTGCACCTTACTGCTGAAAATCCTTGATATCCGGCTGTCATTTTTCAGACGGTTTGCAAAGCGTTCAGACCGGTAATTATACCCCTTTTCACCAGTATCCTCCGCATCCACTGTTCCCTCTTCTCCCTGCCGTGCAGTCTGGACCAGATTGCCGTCTGCATCTAACAGCCGGATTCCGTTTTGTATAAACAGCACATATTCCCGGAAGGTTTCCATACCTGGTGCAGTAATCACAGCCTGTTCTTCATATATCCCCTTTTGCAGGGTAAGATTTTTATACCACAACGCTTCTGGCGGTTCCACAATCAAAGCTCCAAATAATCCATGATACCGATGGTTCCGCATATCTCCAAAGGACTGAAGGATACATGCACCATATTCCTTATCTGCATGCCACAGATACCTTTTACTTTCCCCTGGTCCTACCGTCTGTTCCATATGGTTAAACCCTACATTGATTCCCGAATCCCTTATCGGATCATACTGCAGGAATTGCGAGTTAACAGAAACCCGCATAGACGGTTTATGCTCTTTGTCAAGCGGCACTCTCGGATAATCGAAATAAGGCACTGGATGGGTAAACAGATTATGAAGGGTTATCTCAATCCAGTCTCCTGCATTTGCCCTGATAATCAGAGGCTTATACCGGTATTTTCCTGACAATGCTTTCTCAACTTCCTCTAACGGAATAAACAATAAGCCGTCTGGATCATGGTCGCCATGGCAGTTATAACAGATGTCTGCCTGGACTGCTGCTATTTCGTACTTTCTTACCACTGCATCCCTTCCCGGACACGGAGGCAATGGAAGAATCCGGTTCTTCCCTTTACAAAGCGGTTTTAAACATTTCCTATATTTATCATATACTCTGATGATACCCCAAAGTCCCAGCCATGCATCATCTATTCCACCGTAATAATAGAGATAATCTCCCGCCTGGTAATTCTCAGTAATATGGAGATTGAATGCCTCTGAAATCCCAATACTCTGGGATGCGGCATCCGGTGAGTGGCGTTCTGCAATTTCCTTTTTCCACGACATTCCGGTTATATTAAATGCATGCTGTTCTTCATGTGCTCCATCCAACAGACGGATTATTATTTCGTCACCGGGATAGGTTTCCAAAACCGGGGTTGCCGGATCGCCATGTACAAAGGAACTGAACATATATGCGGGGTCTTCTCCTGCACAAAGTCTTTCCCGCATCGGCTCCGAGCGGTAATTGACTCCCATCACTCCCGGATCATCATGGGAACCGGGCACTTCCGGAGGATTTAACGGATTTCCCCATTTATCGAACAGCAGTGCAAAATCATGCACAAATAATGCAAATTCACGGTGCGATGTTATTCCATCCATTCGCTGCTCCGTCAGAGACAATCGTATCAAATTTAACAAGGTGTACATGATGTCCCACGATATCTGTTCTGGTTTTTAGCTGAAACGGACTTGCCTCTATAAACTCCGGTAAAAGATTCGTGGTCCGTAGTTCTATGCAGTCTCCCGCGTTGGCACGGATTACCAGCGGCTCCACCTGGATTTTCCCCTCTTCTACCTTCTTTATATATGCCTCCAGACCACCCTGCCGTTCTAACTCTTCCTTTCGGACAAAAAACCTGCCCTGTGGGTCATTCCAGCCATACCGGTTATAAGTTACCTTCGCCTGAACAATTGCAATTTCAAATACCTTAATCTGCCGGCATTCCTTTTCCCTATAACAGGTATCCTCACCACAGTCATCTGTATGACAAGGACAGGTATCTGTATAAAGAGCTCCCGGTTCAAAGTTTTTAACAAAATTCGCTTTCTCCAAAGGAGTAGGCTGCATTACATTTTCCCCATCTGCCCCCTCAATTCCAAGCGGCGGCTGTAACGGTGGCTCTCCAAATTCTCCATTTATAAAATTGGGATACCCAGGATGCCATTTATCTTTTACGGGAGGCTTCTCCCTATCCTTCAGCGGCATCAGCCTTGGTATCTTTGTACCATCCGGCAATGTTCCACTCCCATCCTCTAACCGGTCATGAATACGCCATAACGTCCACATTCCTTCATGAAAATGCGGATATAAATGGCAGTGGAAAATGGCATCACCAATCATGCCGTTAAGACTTCCTGCACCGTGCAGAATATCCAGCGTATAACATTCCTGTGGGCTGATAGAAATAGAATCCAGAATCGTAGAATTATCATTTTCCCCTTCCAATCTCCATTGATGATTGTGAAGATGAAAAACATGGGTTTCTTTCACTCCGCCATGAATCAGACGGATTTTGGATGGGTCTCCTACATAGGCATGCAGAATTGGAGGAGCCGGGTCTCCATACACCCATGAACTCATGGAAATCTCTTCTCCTGAATCCGCCGGGTCTTCCGTAAGAGGCATCCGATTCCGCATAGGCTCTGCGCGATAGCTGATTCCAGTGGTGGAAGACGGCAGACCCGTATGATGATCCATCGGTGGATTACCGTCCTTATCCTTTATCTCCAATTCATCATGAAAAAATACTGCATATTCCCGAAAAGCCGGTTTCCCCGGCTCATAGATATCTGCAAACAACCCGCTTTTTATTTCTTCTCCGTTTTGAGGGTCATACCATTTTGCCCCTGGGGGTTCCACGATAATGGCACCAAACAGCCCATGTATGTTGGTACTTTCCTCACTGCTTGTGCTGTCTGCCATATCCTGAAACAGATATACACCCTCTTTTTCAGCATACCATGTATAAGTAATCGTATTTTTTGTGGTGCTGTCCTGGTTAAATCCCACTTCTGCCCCATCTGAGGTATTCACATCATATCCCAGTCCCTGTACATGAATCGACAGCCTCCTATTAAGGGAATGATGAAAATGGATTCTCACCTCATCTCCTAAATTAACGCGTATCACTAGTGGCTTTACATCCTCGTAAGGCTGGGGAATTTCCTGGTTAAATTTCTGAAAGGCACCTTTCTTTATCCTCTCTGCATCCTCCGAAAGAACATATAAAAGTCCATCCGGATCATGATCTCCATACTGGTTATAGACAATTGGAATCTGAATTGCCTCGATATCAAAGCTACAGACCCTGTTTCTACACGGATAATTACATAATTCCATCTTTTTCCTCCCGGCATTCACATTCTGGCATCAATATTCTGAGATAATGATTTGCCTCACGCAATACATGATCTGCCAAAAGGGGAAGGATAAGAGATGAGATTTTACAGTCTGTAATTCCTTCTGTTCCTGCCGCCTTAAAGTCCCTGTATTTTATCGTTTCCTCCACTGTCTTTCTTGTCATCTCGTCCATTGTTCCGCAATCTCTTGTTCTTGCCAATTCCAATAACTCCCTGTAATCCTTGGCAAATTCGTCCGCTGTTAATATCAGCTCCTCCTCCGATGGGTCTAACAAACCTCTTATAAACAACGCATGCTCCATCATTATCTGATTCCAGAACGCTTCCATTCCCTTCTGACAGACAGAAGACAGCTCACCATTCTCATTTAATTCCCGGATGGTGGAGCAATATAATTTTGCCTCCCGGATAATATGCTCAATCAGCAGTGGATAATTGGCGGTATATAGCTGACAGGACTTTACAGCATTTAAAATGTCCTGTTTTAAGTCAATAAACCCGCATACCAGCTTCAGCGCCTCGTCATTTAACTGGCGTACCCTGCACATAAGCAGGGAATTTTCCTGCCGGAAGCAGCCTGCCCTTAATCTGTGTTCTGCCTCCGTAATGGAGCCATCAATTGGTATCCCAGTCAGACGACTGGTTTCTCTCTCTGCTTTTCCCGTGTACTGTGTCACAATTTCTCCTGAACATAATACTTCCTCATCTAATATACCATTACTGACCGCCACAACCCGGCTTAAAAACTGTTCCCATTTTCTTCTGTACCAGTCTGCCTTATTTTTATAAGCATTTCCAGGCGGCTGAAATCCAGCCTGCAGAAACAGGGAATGCTCCTTCATAATCCGACCGAAAAACAAATGTGTTTCCAGCGACTTTGTTACAAAATCAGACATAATAATACCCTTTTATTATACTAAAATTCTATTTTCTCTATATTATATGTCGTGCTGATAATAGCTGTCCCTCATTTTCAGCAAAATCTTCTTTTCCATCCGGCTGACCTGTACCTGGGATATCCCTACCTCCTTTGCAATTTCCGTCTGGGTTTTATTTTCAAAATACCGCAGCCTAATAATCGTCTGTTCCATATCATTTAAGCCCTTAAGCAGACCTTCTATCACCATCTGGTTTAACAGACTTTCATTCTCATCCTTTTCAGAGGCAATCTTGTCTATTAGATAAACTGCATTTCCATCATTCTGATAAATGGTTTTATGAATGGACTCCACCTCTATATTTACCTCTAAGGAAGCAACTATTTCTTCCACATCAATTTCCAACAGCTCGGAAAGCTCTTCCAGCTTTGGTTCAATTCCGGTCCGGTTAATAATCTCTTCCCTTGCTTTCTTCACCTTATATGCAGTCTCCTTTAACGTCCTGCTCACTTTTATCATGCCATCATCCCGTAAAAATCGTTTTATCTCTCCGCTAATCATGGGAACGGCATAGGTAGAAAATTTCACATCATAAGACAAATCAAATTTATCTATACATTTCATCAGCCCGATACAGCCTATCTGGTACAGGTCATCCAATTCATAACCTCTTCCCATGAATCTTCTTGCCACCGCCCATACTAACCCCAGATTCTCTGTCACAAGCTGCTCTTTTGCGTCCTGGTTTCCCTCTTTTGCAAGCTTTAATAATTCTAAAGTCTTGTCCATGACGCCTCCTGCTATTTTATTTCATTCCCTGAATTTCCTTCCTGCTTTCCGTTTTCCTGATGCTCCCCTTTTGCTTTCACTTCCCACTTATCCGGCTCCTGTGCAATCACTTTCCGCATGGTTACCACTGTCCCCTTGCCAACCGTAGATTCCACAAACAATTCATCCATAAATGCTTCCATAAATGCAAAGCCCATACCGGAACGCTCCAATTCCGGCTTTGAGGTGTACATCGGTTCCATGGCTTTTTCAATATCCGCAATTCCCACGCCATAATCTGTTACGATGACTGTAACCGTATCCTCTACAATCCGTGTTTCAATCCGTATTCTTCCGTCCTTGTTTTCATATCCGTGAATGATGGAATTGGTAACTGCCTCTGATACCGCCGTTTTAACATCCGCAATTTCCTCCAGTGTAGGATTCAGCCTTGATACAAATGCTGCCACCACCACTCTGGCAAAGCTTTCATTTTTTGAAATACTGTCGAACTCTACTACCATCTGATTGTTAAAATGTTCCATATTATTTCCCCTTTTCATTTTAATACGTTATCCTCTTTTTCTTTATTATTTTTTAACCTCAGTTAATTTTCTTACAGTTCACAATTCTATCTCTCTATGCCTCTCTCCCACTATACTTTTTCTCAATATCCAAAAGAGCCTCCCTAACATCCTTCCGCCGCTTTGCAACTCTGTATAATCCGGATATTTCCAGGATTCTTGAAATCTTATCATTAATTCCAACAATATAGATATCTCCATTGAGATACCGTACCTCACGATATCTTCCCATTACAAGTCCAATACCTGAGCTGTCCATAAAATACGTATTTTCATAGTCAAAAATCACATTTCTTATTTTTTTACAAGTAAAATAAGAATCTGTTTTCTCCCGTATAATTCCTGCCGTATGGTGGTCCAGCTCCTCCGGAAGTTCAATAATCAGTGTTTCACCTTTTACTTCAAATAAGTTGTCCTGTTTCATAATCGTCCCTTCACCTTCCTAAAAACTAAAAGAAAGACAACAGTTCAATATAAAACTGTTGTCTTTTCTTTCGTACTTTGCTTATGTTTTCCTTGGCACCTTATTTGTCGGTATACACCAATACAATTTTAACTGTAGTTAAATTTATCTACTCCGAAAGATACTCTGTTATTTCTTCTATATGACTACTTTCGGGATAGTTTTCTTTCAGACTCATAAATGCAGCCTTTGCCTTTTCTTCATCCTGATTGCCGATATATGCTTTCCCCAGGTTATAATATGCCTCTTCTCCCTCCTGAATCTGAAGTGCAACATTACACATATTGATTGCCTTCTCATACTGATTCTCAGTTATGGCTTTTGCTGCCTCAGAGCACAGAGTCTCATATGCAGTATTGGGAATATTGTCTTTGATAACCTGGAATGACTCCTTGGAATCCTTTTCTTCATCCTTTTTCTTAGATTTTTCCTCATCCTTTGCTGCAAGCTGTTTTTCCAAAGCTTCCACTTGCTTCTCTAAATCAGATATCGTAACATTTTTATTGGAAATTTCCTCACTATAGGATAACTGAAGCTCTCTGTTCTCCTGATTTGCTGAACTCAATTTGGTAGGTAAAATCAACAGCCAGAATGCCAGGATTCCCAAAATCAATCCCACCGATACATATATCAGATTAAACTTGTTATGATTGATTTCCTTGTATGAGCCCACCGATAAATCCGGGTCATCAATCTCCTCCAACCCCTTTTCAACAAAGGTTTCCAGGTCTGATTTGTACTGGTCTTCGTCAGTGTAAGCAGAATCAACATCAATACGCACGCTGCTCTCTTTCATGGCAATCACATCACGGGGTGCCATACCCATTTCTGCAAGATATTTCACTGCAAGGGTGTTGTTTTTATCAATACGCAGTACCCGTTTGATGGCTTTTTTGGCTTTATCCGGATTCCCACTATCCATATAGAGTAATGCCAGCAGTAAATAACCCTTGACAAAATGCGGGTAACCGGCAAGTATTCTTTTCAGCTGAATAAACGCCAAATCCTTTGTTCCCTGCTTTGCATGTATCAATGCCTGGTTAAACTGCTTTGCAAGCTGATTTGCCTCCTCCAGCTTCAACGGGTCGGACTGCAGCTCTTTGATATATTTGCCCGCTATATTATCCTCTCCCGCATCATAACTGCTGCTTATTACCCACTGGGTTAAGCCCAGCACAATTTCACCCATTTCATAGTAAATTAGTCCTAATAAATTACGGGCGTTAATGTTCTGTTTATTATATTTCAACGCCAAATTCAATGCATCGATTGCACCTGTTAAATCTCTGACACTCGCTCTGTCCAAACCTAAATTATAATAATAATTAGATGTATTATAAGCCTTTGCCAACAGCTTATAATTCATTCCACAGTCGCTGCAGTGTCCGTTCTCTAATACAGGTGCTCCACAATTCAAACACTCCATACTCTTCACCGCCTATTTCGCCTGTTTATTATTTAACTGTTGTAGCATTTCTTCTAATACATCCGTTATATCTTTTACATCGTTATTATATATTGCATCCTCTGCCTGGGAAACCTCCAGACATGGCTTAAACTTTCTTACTTCCTCATCGAAATTAATCATATCTATACTCCTAAACTAAGCAGATTACCCGCCAGATATAGTGAGCCTACACAAAATAAATACTGTTCCTTAACATGGCTTTTTCCATAAGTAAAGCCTGCTCTTATATCATCATAGGTGGTAATCTTACTACCCGAAAAACGTCTAAATGCTGCTTCTACTGTCTCTAACTCCGCCGCTCTGCTTCCCTCATACCTTACGAGTATAATTTCCTCAAAAGAAATCCGGCACAGCCTCTGAATCATACGGTCATAATCCTTGTCCTTTGAGACAGCAAATAATAAAATCTTTTGTTCCTTAGGGAACAACATTTCCAAAGTTTTGCAAAATGCTTCAATTGCTTCTTCATTATGTGCACCATCTATGTAGATATGCTCTGCAACACATTCCATTCTGCAAGGCCAGACCATGTTCCACAGTCCTGCCCTTATACTAAATATATCTTTATCTGTTAATCTGCAATGAACATCAAAAGCTTCCTTCTGTGTTACATCACAAATACTGTTTGTCATGTTCAATAGTTCATATGCCTTTACCGCAAGCATTGCATTCTCAACCTGGTAAAGCGCTGTCTTTCTGATTTTTAAATCATTATATTCATAATAACCACTATTGAAAGAAAAATCAATGACTTTTTCCGTAATTTTTGATATTTTATACTGAGAATTTTCGACAATATATAATTGTGCTCCCATTTTTTTACAAAAACTGGAAATTACTTCCGTTGCTTCATCCCTGCGGTCATAAAAAACCACCGGAATACCCTGCTTAATAATACCTGCCTTCTCTGCTGCAATCTCTTCAATGGTATTACCTAGAAACTGCATATGGTCCAATGCCACTGAGGTTATAACTGCAACTGCCGGTTCCACCACGTTTGTTGCATCCAGTCTTCCACCCATCCCAGTCTCAAAAATAACGCAGTCTACGTTCTGTTTCCGGAAGTAGAGCGCCGCCATCAAAAACATCAACTCAAAGAAAGAAGGATGGGAGATGTTTTTCTGTTTTGCAAGCCGAACATACTCCATTGTCTCCTCAAATACTTCCACAAAGGCTTCATCTGAAATAATATCGTGGTTTATGCGAATACGCTCATTTATCCTTACTAAATGTGGAGAGGTAAATAATCCCGCCCTTCTTCCAGACTGCTCTAAAACAGACGCCAAAAAAGAGCAGGTAGAACCTTTTCCATTCGTACCTGCCACATGGATAACCGGGTAACTGCGTTCCGGATGATTCATGATATCCAATATTCTGTTTAAATTATCCGTTCCCAGCTTTGAGGCAAATAAGGGAACGGATAATATATAATCTACACACTCCTGATACGTCATAAGCATCCCCGCTCTTTTTGGTTTTTTATCTGTTATCTACTTTCTCAGGATACAAATCATGATTTGCCAGCCGGTTCCAGGCAACCTCTTCCCATTTTGTTCCAGGCTTTCCATAGTTACAATATGGGTCAATGGAAATTCCGCCTCTCGGTGTAAATTTTCCCCACACCTCAATGTATTTTGGCTCCATCAGCTTGATTAAATCCTTCATGATAATATTCACACAATCCTCATGGAAATCTCCATGATTCCGGAAGCTGAATAAATATAATTTTAAGGATTTGGATTCCACCATAAGCTTCCCCGGGACATAGGAGATATAAATGGTGGCAAAATCCGGCTGTCCGGTAATGGGGCACAGGGAGGTAAATTCCGGACAATTAAACTTTACAAAATAATCGTTATCCGGATGCTTATTTAAAAAGGTTTCCAAAATCTCCGGCGCATAATCCTGTGGGTATTTTGTACCCTGGTTTCCCAATAAGGTTACCCCTTCCAGTTCTTTTCCTTCTCTTCCGCTCATCTCTAAAATCTCCTTCCAGATAACAGACCCTGCTTTTCAATAAATACTATCAGCACATCACTTCCATTTACATGTATGTGCCAGATTAGTATAGTATGAAATATGCAAAATTGCAACCACACGATTCAGAAAAAACTGTTTCAATAACTGTCTTTGTATATCTTTTACACCTCCTTGATAATGTTTTTACTTCCTGCATAGGTTGCCCAAAAATATCCTCCGTAAATCACTATCAGGCACACCACGGTTGCCACAACGGACGGCAGCATGGTTTTCGGCTTCACTGCCACAGATGCAAGCTGCAGGGCAAACTGTATTCCAAACACTGAATGTATAACCGCCAGCACTAACGGCATTAAAAAGAAAATGGCAATCTGCTTAAATAAGGTTTGGTTAAGCATATCCTCATCTACTCCGATTTTTCGGAGTATCATGTATCTCTGCCTGTTATCTGAATTTTCGGTAAGCTCCTTCAGGGCTAAAATGGCAGAGCTTGTAAGCAGAAAGATAACACCTAAATAAATAGCAATAAAGGTAATAACCGTACCGATTCCGCTGCTGGATTCAATAATAGAAAGCTTTGTCATACCGTCCAGCTGGATTCCCTTTTCTACAATATTGGAGATAAGCTCGGATTCCTCCCCTTCTCCAAAAGCGCTGTAATTGGTAAAACAGCCCTCTATCCTCTCCTTTTCCTCTTTCGTGTCTGCATTATAGTTGGCAATCAGACAATATCTTTCCTTCATCTCTTCCGTAAGACCACAGCTGTCCGGAACCAGTATGATTCCCACATTGGTATGGCTGGTTGACATCATGATAAAGCCGGACTGGCATTGCTTATACTTGGAAATATATTCCTTCCCTGCAATGGTAATCCGGTCGTCCTTCAAAAGCGCCCTGTCACGGATATTTTTCATGCTTTCAAAATCACATAGTACAATATACTCATTATCCTTCAGCTCATACTGCTGTAATCCGTATAATTCTGCAATCCTGTTGTAATCCGATATTTTTATAATTGTTTCTGCCGTATCATATAAAAGATTGGGATACTCCTTTTTCACTTCATCATATATACTGCTTAGGGAATCCTTCCATGTCAGGTCATTGGTGGCATAGGTATCCACCTCCACCACATCCTTTAACAGGCTCATGTCAAAGCCGTTATTTTTTAAGGTATCACTAATCCTTACCCTGGAATCCGCAATCTGCTCCTCTGTATAATCATCCACCTCCGGCAGGTTTGCAGTTTTATATAAATTGATATCCACCGGCGTCATTTCCTCCAAATCCTGCGTCAGAACATAATTTAGGGATAGTGCAGAGGATAACACCGATATCGTCATAAAAAGCAGCAGACAGATTACCGTCATGGTGGCTACCATGGTATTAATTTTATTATGAAGCTGCCGCAGTACAAATAGATTCGTGCCCTTTAAATAAATTTTTCTACTGGACTGTACAATTTTTAAAACAAAACCAGACAGAGACCAAAAAATCAAAAATGTGGCTGCTACACCCATGGCGATGGGCTTTGATAATTTTTCCATCGAATTTATAGTGCCAGCACCACCTGTTACCAGGTAATACGCATATCCCAGCATACCTGCCGATGCTAAAAATACCACAAAGCACAAAACAGGATTTTTCATTTTCACCCTTTCATTTTTTTTGATTGCAGTCAGCAAATCTATGAGTTTATATTTTGAAATCATCACTGTATTAAACAGCATAACCGCAATGTACATCACTCCGAAATACAGGCAGGTCTTTAAGGCTGCCGCCTTTGAAAACACAAACTCGTATTTACTCATATCTGCCTTAAACAGCTTCGCCACTAAAATTGACATCAGCTGTGAACCGAATACGCCAATCAGCATGCCAACCACCAGCGACAACAGCCCCACAAAAATGGTTTCAATCAGTAGAATTTTTGATATCTGCCATTTTCCCATTCCAAGGGTCATATAAAGGCCAAATTCCTTCTTTCTCCTCTTAATCAAAAAATTGTTCGCATATATAATCAAAAATCCAAGTACAACTGCCACAAATACCGATACCCCGGCTATCATCTGCACCATCAGCTTTATAATTTCTCTTGTAGAACCGTTTACCGCAAGCATCGCCTCCTGGCTGTCCAGAGAGTTGAACATGTAAAAAACGGCAACACCTATAATCAGTGTCAAAAAATACACCACATAGTCCTTCATGCTCTTTCTTATATTCTTAACCGAAAGCTTAAATAACATCGTTCAATTCACCTCCAAGAAGCGTGACAATCTCTATAATCTTTTCAAAAAACTGTTTTCTCGTATCACTGCCCTTTACAATCTCATTAAAAATCAGTCCGTCCTTGATGAACAAAATCCGCTCTGCATAGCTTGCGGTAAAGGCATCATGGGTTACCATTAAAATGGTGGCACCGAGCTTTTCATTTAATGTCTCAAAGCTCTCCAAAAGCTGCCTTGCAGATTTGGAATCCAATGCTCCGGTAGGCTCATCCGCTAGAACAAGCTTCGGATTGGTAATGATGGCTCTTGCTGATGCAATTCTCTGCTTCTGCCCGCCGGATACCTGATAGGGATATTTGTTAAGGATATCTATAATTTCCAGCTTCTTTGCAATCTCCTTGACCTTCTGGTCAATCTCCACAGGATTCATCTTCTGAATTGTAAGTGCCAGCGCAATATTATCGTAAGCCGTCAGCGTATCTAACAGGTTGAAGTCCTGGAAAATAAATCCCAGCTCCTCCCTGCGGAATTTGTTCAGCCGTTTTCCTTTAAGCTTCGTAATATCCTCATCATTAATTAAGATATGCCCTGCTGTCACCCGGTCAATCGTGGAAATGCAGTTCAAAAGCGTAGTCTTTCCGCTTCCACTGGCTCCCATAATTCCCACAAATTCACCCTCGTCTACATTGAAGCTGATGTTGTCAATGGCTTTTGTCAGATTTGATTTATTTCCATAATATTTTTCAATTTGTTTTACTTCCAATATGTGTTCCATTTTGTTTCCCTTTCTACTTTGCAATTATCTGTCTTCATTATAATCCAGCTGGAAATGCAGGACAACCTTCCGGTTATCTCCCACCGCTATGTCCGGCTGTCATAATGCATTACCCGTTTTCTTTTTCCCGTAAACAGCAATATAAAGAAAATGATAACTACACATTTTACAGCCATCCAGCCTTTCCTGTTTTTCTTCTTATGGTTCATAACCGCTTCCCTCCTTATGCAGTATTTTTCCATTACAATCCGTAGCGAATTGCTTTATCTGCATAATAGTCTTTTGAAGGATTATGTGCCATTGATGTAGCTTACATTTCGCTTACGATTTCGTAAGGTTGGGGGAGTTTTATGTTTTCAGAAATTTTCATAACTTGTCAGATGCCCTAATTATGGGTACATACCCCGTTTGGCCATTCAGGTATAAGCAATATGACATAAAATATTTGATAACAGTTCCGGCTCGGTATCTACATTTATCGCTTGTTTCTGCAACTTTTCCCACATTATACTCATACTAGGTATCCTAACCATTGCGCTCTGCCAGATTGATTCGATTCAGCTTCGTCTATAAGCTAAGCTGAGGCAAGATTGGTCATTCCCTTTCAACCATGTATCTGCTTACTAATTCATCAAAGTCATAAATGACATTTTCTTGAACGTCCTTCAGCCCTTCGTTTACAAAACCACGGATTTCCTATCTTATCTGCTCATCTGATGAATATAAAATTTTTACAAATTATACACAATATTGTTTAATAATAATACAAATTTGGCTATTCATATTAAAAACTGGTTATCTATCCAAAAAACTGGTTATCTATCCAAAAAATAGCTCTTCTCTTATTCATATGCTAATATAGCTTCATAAACTAAATTACAATAAAGGAGCAATGATAATGAGTGATTTTTCTGTCAATTATGGCATACTAACAAAAGAAGTTAACGAGATTAATTTGAGACAAAAAGAATTGCTTGCCGAAAAGCAACGCATTGAAGGCATAGAAAAATCGCTTTGTCAAATGATTGTTTATAACAGTGTATGTGCAACACTGAAAACTGTTATTTCTGAATTAGAAACAGAACTAGATAATATCAAAAAACTTAGCCACACACTTAATTGTATTAGTACATACTATAAGAATACAGAAAATGCAATATATAACAATCAGTCAAACGAATCCATTTCAAATTCCACAAACGACAGCACAAATAATAATAATGATGATAATTTCGCTGAACAATTCGATAAACTTATGGAATCTGTTAATAATTACATGCACGCCTTCGAAAGTAAATACGATGATATAATTCAGGCAATTCAAGATGCAAATGAAATAGATGGTGTTGTTGCTATTGGCTTATCAGGGAGTCTTGGTACCGGTCTCTATTTATGTGGTTCAGTGCAATTAGTAGTAGACATGGATGGTAACATAGGTTTACAATTTTCTGGAGGCACAGGCGGAGAGGTTGGGGCATCTGCAGATGGCACAGCTTATGTGGCAGTTTATCCTGGTATGGAAAGTATATATGATGTAGAAGGATTCGGTACAGATATAGGTGGTAGTTTTGGAGAAGGACTAATAGGCAGCACTGGTCTTCTATCAGCCGGGGAAGGAAATGACATGAAACCAGTAGGCGGTTATGCAGGAATCGGTATCGGCGGGGAAGGAACTATAGCAGAAGGACATGTCTCAATGTCCCAAACATTTCCAACCATACCATTAGGCAACATATATACGAATAAAATAGACGCAATCACTAACACATGGGACATGACATATAATACATGGGAAGCTATATACCATAGAAGCCACTAATTTTATTATAGTATCAGAAGAAAGGTATTAATATGATTAATTATGTTATTACATTGGGATTTGGGGGCATTTTTTTTACTGCATGGTGTGCACTATGCATTTCTAAATATAAAAAATGGAGTAACAAAAGAAAAAAATGCAAAAAACAACTATCTGTTCAAGTAATTGAAATACTAGAAAAAAAAACAGCGCGAGGTGGCATGATATATAAACCAATATTCAAAACAAATGAAAATACCAACTATATTATTGATTCAGCATTCTATTCCTCACTCGTTTCCTTTGAAATTGGACAACATATTATATTACTAGTGAACCCCGAAAATCCAAAAGATTTCTTATATAAAGACAATGCCTACAACAAGGGAATCATCGTTGATGTTTTATGTTGTTGTCTTCCTTGCATATTCTTGCTTGGCATACTCTTAGCAATAATATTATAACTGCATACACAATCCCCAGAAACTGAAGTTGTCAGTTCTTTACCGATAATTATAAAAAAGCTTAGCGAAAATTTCTAAATGACTTTCGCCAAGCTTTATTTTACTTTTACAATTACCTTCTTTTCATAACACCCATATGCAGTCTATCAACAACAAAGTCACCATTTGCATACAGATATTTATACAAGACATCATGATTCCCTTTCTACATTATGGATTTATTTTCTATAACTTCCGTACATGCACCCTATAAAATATCTAAAAGTCCCTTCAGTCCCTGTTCCTCATAAATACCCTTATAGTACTGTACTTCATCCTGTATCAGTGAATCTATCACCTTCATACCCAGCAGTTCCACCGGAGCCTTATCATCTGTCATAATATACGCTCCCGCTTCATATGTGGTACAGTTATTTTTCACCTGCGCCATCAGCTCCTTTAACTGCGCATCGTCAAGGGTTTCCATGTTCCGTTCCATCACACCCAGCATTGCACCGTTATCTGATGCAAACAACTCACGGTTTGTGCTTCCCTTTACATCCACGGTTTCTACACAATCAAAAACAGAGGCGATGGTATCGGAAAGATACTGGTTGATATTTCCCTCTTCCGTTCCCCGCATATTCATGTTCACTACCATGACTCCGTTTTCATTCAAATGCTCTTTCACCAGCGTAAAAAATTCCACGGAGGACATCTGGAAGGGAATCGTAATGTCCTGGTAAGCATCTACCATAATCACGTCATAGGTTCTGTCATCTGCATTAAGATATGCCCTTCCGTCATAGGAGGTTACCCTGACACTATCCGGCAGTGCAAAATACTCTCTGGAAAGCCCGATAATCTTATCATCAATCTCCACCCCCTCTACCGACATATCCCCAAAGAATTTTTTACACTGGGTTGCATAGGTTCCGGTTCCCATCCCCAATATGAGGACATCCATTTCCTCCGGTTTTTTATCCGCAACCATAAGCGGAGCCGCCATTGCGTAGTCATAGTACATGCCGGTGAGCCCCTCCTGCTTCATATAGACAGACTGGACGCCAAACAGCACATTTGTGGAAAGAATCACCCGGTTGTCGTCCTCCTTCACCTGCAGGTAATTGTAAACCGACTCTCCTTCATATGTCAGGTCATTTTCCCAGAAGGCAAAGGAATTGGAATATCCAAAAGTACAGCACAGGACAAATGCCAATACTGCCGCTACGACTCGCTTGATTCCTCTTTTTGCATTTACAAAATATACCACCGCCAGCAAAAGCAGAATCCCGGCAAATATCAGAAATGTCACAGAGGTTCCCACCGAAGGAATTGTGACAAAGGTTGGCATAAATGTTCCGATAATGCTTCCGATGGTATTATATGCACCCAATGTACCCACAACCTTGCCGCTCTCTTCCAGGTTTTCCACGGAGTATTTTGCCAGAGATGGCGTAACCGTTCCAAGCAGAAACAGGGGAAATACAAAGATAACCATACAGGCGGCAAATGCTGCAATAATTAAAAAGTTGCTGTTGACTGTAAAAACCAGTACTGCCGAAATCCCCAGTATGATATATTTGCCGGCCACAGGAATCAGTGCAATCCAGATTGCGGCAATTAGAATCCGCCTGTACAGCTTGTCCGGATTCGGGTCCTTGTCGGCACTTTTTCCACCGTATATATTTCCCAGCGCCATAGCAATCATAATCGTACCGATGATAATCGTCCAGACAATCTGGGAAGAGCTGAAATAAGGCGCCAGCAGCCTGCTCGCTCCCAGCTCCACTGCCATTACAGACATACCGGAAAAAAACTCCGTCAGATATAAAAATAATTTATTATTCAGTATTTTTGCTTTTTCCATATGCTTACTCCTATCCATTTTCTTTTGATAATATAGTACATCATCAAAATTCTTTTTTCAATGCTCCCTGCTGTGCTTCTTTGTACCGCCTGATGCATTCCTCATACAGTGCATTATGTCCAAATATTTCAAGCGCCCTCTCATAGCATTTAACTGCCTTTTCATATTCCTCCATATCTGCATAAATATCCCCCTTCTCACTCCATGCAAAAGGGGACTCAACAAAGCAGCTCAGGATTCCTCTTTTTTCATTGATTGCCATATCAATATAGCGTAACGCTTCATCATATTTCTTTATACTGCGGTAAAATTGTGCTTTCTTTTCATATCCATAGGAAGTGTCCGCATTTTCAAACTGGGCTGTGGCAATATCAATATATTTCCGGTATTCCGGCTTCGTTATATCATCCCTCTTTCCAATCGCCAGAAGATAAGGTCCACATATAGAGCTTTTGTTTTCCACGTCAAGCTCCAAGCCCTTTGAAAACATTTTCTCCGCCTCTTCATACATTCCATGCTCTAAATAAATCAAACCCATAGAACGGTATATCAGATAGTCCTTCTCATTCCTTTCCCGTACCATTTTAAAATACCTATATGCATCCTCAATATAACCCTCATTCCCATAAAAACAGCACATATTCCCCATACAGTACTGCACAAGGGAGCTGTCTCCCAATTCCCTGATACAGGTTTCCATAAGCCTTGCACACCCTGCCAGGTTATTCATTCTGACCAGCAGCTCTGCATGGTCTAAAACATAGTCACCGTCCAGACCAAATTCTTCCTCACAGCTTTCATATACCTTTTTCGCTTCTTCAAAATTTTTCAAACACGACAAAGCCGCCGCTTTACCGGCATATGCACGTATTCTATACCTTTCCTCTTCTACCAGCAATAAAACCCTGTCATAGCATTCACATGCTCTATGAAATTCTCCCATCACATGACAGATTCCGGCAATCCGGCTCAGCAGACTCTTATTTTCAGGGTCATCCTTCAACGCCTCTGTATAATAATACAATGCCTGCTCATCGTTATCCATATCCTCATAGTTTGCACCAAGGAGAGTACAAACATCAAAATAATCCTCCAAATCCGTATCCGAACTTCCCTTTTTATGAATAAGTGCAAGCAGTAATGCATTGGAAGCAGCATAATCCTCATCCTTTGCAAGCAGCCTTGCCCGGTAAATGTCCATTCTATCACTTCTTCCTTCAAATGCGTCAAATCGTGCAATCACATCCCGCATATCATCAAACTGGTCATAATCCCAATAAATTTCAAGCTCCAGCACATATGGTTCACTATAATATGGATATACTCCTATCGCATGCTCACAGGCATTTAACGCCAGACCATATTGTCCCAGCCTGTCAAAGCTTTTTGCCATATACACATAGGCATCATAGCTGTTATCCCGTTCCAAGAGCTTTTCACAAACAGAGACACATGCTGCATAGTTTTCACACTCATACTCTAACCGGCACATCGACTCATAAGCACTTTCAATCAGCCCATGCTCTTTGGATATGGATAGCTCCAGATATTTTCTCGCCTCATCATATTTTTTCAGCTTAATATAGCAGTCAGCAATAAAATAAGTTACATAACCATACCGGCTTTTTATTTCCAAGCTCTTTTCCGGCTCAGCCTCCCGGGAAGCCGTCTCCATCGCATTCTTCCATACAAAAAAGTTTTTCAATGCCTTATCATATTCATGCATGTATAAAAAGCTTCTTCCCAACAAATCATGGTATTCACATATACTGTCCTGGTCGGGCTCAAATGTCTCCAACACCTCTACCGCTTCCCTAAATGCATTATTCCAATAATAACACCATGCCAGCTTCAGCTTCCGGTTATCATCCTCTGGGTTTTCCGTTACCTCTTTTTTCAATTGTCCAATGAGACCGCGGTTCGCTTCTACCATGCCGGCATAAGCACCCTCATCATATCTGTTTTTCTTTAAAAGCTCTAAATAAATATCGCTGGCTTTTTTATATTCCCCTGTGGCACAGTATATCCTTCCCATTCTTGACTTAACAGCATCGGCGTCCGGTTCGGCTGCCTGTGCCATCTCATAGTATTTCCCTGCATCAGAATAAGCTTCCCTTACAAAGGCAAAATCACCGCAGATAAGCATAAAAAAAACTTCGTCCTTATATTGTTCAAGGATTGCCTCTGCCCTGTTTTGTATACGGCAAAGCTCCTTAGAATATTTTTCAATTCTCTCCTCCTCACTGCTTACACCTGCATTTATGTTGTGAAGTGCATGGCGCAGCCTGCATATCTCTACATAAGGATGATAAATTCCGAATTTCTCTATGGCTTCTATGTATTTTCCCTCTTCTTCAATATCTATCCTTTCAAGAGCCTCATCCAGCCTGTAATATGTCTCGATAAATTTGTCGATATCACTGTCCGCTGTTTCAAACAGCTCATAATTGATACTGTCCTGATACATTGCGTGATTTAACAGAAACTCTATAAAATCCTCCGGATACTTTTCAAGCAGTTTGCCTTTTATCTCCTTTATTTGAAAGACATCTGTTATCAACTGATATACCTTATGCGGTATAAAGGAATAGTTCATCAAAAAAGAAAGAAGCTTATGCATGGAAGCATCGGCAGTGTCAAGGGAGACAAATTCATCCCGTGCAAATAATTTTTTCCATTCCTCCACATCAATTCTTCTGTTAAAATCCCTGTAAAGGGTTATCAGCTCATGAAACAACCCATCTTCCTGCCTGTCCTTTACAGGCACTAATCCATCTATATCAGAATCTGCTTCCTCTAATGCCTCCTCATAAGCTTTTCTAAGCTTCATAAAGCCTTCCGCATCATCCTCCGGATTCACAAATACCAGCTTGCTTCTGTATGCCGCCTGTATCTTTTGCTTATCTTTTGTTTTATCCATTCCAAGAATGTTCCACTTATCCATATTGCCTCCGTATCCTTTCGGATATACTTTTATATGTTGAACCTTTTAAAGCGCTGTTTGATGAACTCCATCTTTTTCTCATCTAAAAGCGTATGTTCTGACTTAGATTATATAGTAAAAAATGCAAAATGCAAAATTTGACTATTTAGAAGTCTTTATATGTTCTAAATAGTCAAATTTGGCATTTTATTTTTTCTTCTACGTTCCCGAACTTCCATAGCGTTTTATCCCCTTATTCCACAACCAATATGCTATTATAGCCATAACCATTGCCATAACCGGTGGAAAAAATGCAATCCATATATGCTGTAAATTTTTGCCAAGAATAAATGCCACAGGATAATATCCGGTAAGGGCATATGGAATCACAAAGGTCAACAATCCCTGCACGCCTTTGGAATAAATGGAAATCGGATAATCACAAAAGTTCTTTAATCCATAATCATTATTCGTCAGCAGTGAAACTATCTCCTCGTTTTTTACCGTCCAAAAGCTGACTGCTCCTGTTATAATTGTGATAGCCGAAAAGATAACAAAAGCCGAAGTTGCACTCATACAATAATAAAATACAGTAGCTGCTGTCCAATGAATCTGAAGCCTCTGCATGCTATATACCCAGAAAAATGCCGCAAAAATTAATCTTGGAAAAAAGGTATACTGAAATTGCTGCATAACCAGATATGTCAATGGACGGATTGGACGAGTTAAGTATAAATCAAAATTTCCACTTCGTACAAGTTCTCCAATATCCTTCATCGGGCTCCAGAAAAAGAAACAGCTAAAAGAGTAGGATAACCAGCTAGTGGTAAATAAAAAGAAAACCTCATATTGACTCCATCCGGCAATATTTTTAAAATTATGGAAAATAACATAAAAACCTGCAAAATAGACTCCAATAAGGATGGAATTCGCAATCAATTCAAATAAAAGCGAAAAGTGATACTCCATTTTTCCCTTCATGTATATGATAATAAACCGCCGATACATTCTGAAATATCTCATCTTTTCACCCTCCTTGTACAATTAGTTTCTTTTTCCCAATTTTCCAGACAAGCTCCACCGTGCAAAACAAAACGAGCATCCAAATAAGCTGTATGATAATGTTTTCCAATACATCCTGCCCTTTCATCCGGCTTGTCAGAATCGTCACAGGTATCGCATATATCGCACGAAATGGAAGAAAGCAGTTCAATTTATATAAGAATTCCGGAAACATCGTTACCGGAATCCATACCCCGGATAACAGCTTATATATGGCATTCAAAAGCATATTCAACGGCCAGGTTACAATCAGCCAGAATGCTAACAGTCCAATAATAAGTGCGTATAAAAACTGGATGCAATATGCCAGTCCCACAGACAGCAACCCGGGAAGTATTTGTGCTATACAAAGCAAAGGTTTATTTATGATAGCTGTCACAAGTACACTCAATGGAATACAGTAGAACAACACCTTTATTGCCGTATCGCCAATATGCCTTGAGAAAACCATTTTCCTAAAATCCATAGGTCTTATCAATTCCATAGCAATATTTCCAGTCCGAATCTGATTGTTTATCCACTCTATCGTATTACATTCAATAAATGTTGAAATGATAGTCGCCACAATAATATACCTTAAAGTCTCTTCCTTATTCAGCAGAGGATTTATCTGATTTTTTTGAATAAACAAAGCATTCCAAATAGAAAATTGCAGATACAGATATATTATCTTCGAGAAAAGCTTTGCCCACACAGAACTAGGATATATAAGATGTTCCTTCATCCCTATCACAATATAATCTACATACGTTTTCATAAAAATTCTCCTTCATATACACTCCTGATTATACTTTCCAGACTGCAATCGGTATTGTCCGCTTCACCAATTGTTCCCGTATCAGAAGCATGATATGTCCTTTTTAACTCATTTAACGTACCTGAATATAAAAGCTTTCCTTTGTCAATAATAATCATTTTCTCGCATAAATCTTCAATATCGGACATATCATGAGTAGTCAATATTATTGTCGTATTTCTTTCCCGGTTAATGGTGTGAATAAAATCCCGTATTTTCATTTTTGCTAATACATCAATTCCAATTGTAGGCTCATCAAGAAATAAAACATCTGGATTATGTAACAATGCTGCTGCTAAATCTGCTTTCATTCTTTGCCCTAAGCTCAGAAGTCTTGGTGGCTTTTGCACAAAATCAGACAGGTTTAGAATATCGGAAAAAATCTCAATATTTTCCTTATAAACCGCTTTGGGAACATGATACATATCTTTGAACAGCCTAAAAGATTCCATAACCGGAATATCCCAGCACAACTGGCTTCTCTGCCCAAAGACAACACCAATCTTTGAAACAATCTGCCTATGATATTTTTTCATGTCCAAACCATTAATCATTATGTCCCCCTGGTCAGGCGTTAAAATGCCCGTCAGCATCTTCAAGGTTGTAGATTTACCTGCTCCATTTGCACCTATAAATCCAACAATCTCCCCTGTTAGAATTGTAAAAGAAAGATTATCTACTGCGGTAATCCACTTATGTTGTGGCGCAATAAGCTGTCTCACAGCTTCCTTCCTGTTCGCAGCTCTCTTTCTTATCCTGTACCGCTTGGTTAAATTTTTTACTTCAACACTCATAAATCTTGCACCTCCTGCCTCTCTCATGTATAATAGCACCAGATTATACATCAGTAAAATTGAATAAATCGAACCAAACATTCATTTTTTTGAATAATAAATCTTATATAAGGGGAAATATAAATGACTCTCATCCAGTTAGAAACATTTTTAAAAATTGCAGAAAAAAACAGTTTTACATATGCTGCTAATGCATTGGGATATGCCCAGTCAACAGTCACCACACAAATAAAGCAGCTTGAAGACGAACTGAATTGTATGTTGTTTGAAAGGCTGGGAAAATCTATTGTTCTCACTTCAGAAGGTGAAAGATTACTGATATATGCACAAAAAATACTTCAGTTAGAACAGGAAATATTATTGGAAGTGCCACCACAATCCGAGCCGGCTGGCATCCTGCGGTTAGGAATTTCCGAATCATTATGCTATGGTGTTTTTCCACAAATACTATCGGAATATAAACATAATTTTCCAAAAATCGAAATTCAGCTTAAGTTTATTGACCACATATCATTTCCACTATTATTAAAAAATGGTGGTTTAGATATGGTCTACACATTAAATCCATACATAGAATCAAACGAGCTTACCATGTTGTATAAAAAACCGGAAACTCTAGGATTTTATGTTAGTCCAAAATATCCACTCGCGCAGAAAGAAAGCGTTAAGGAAATAAATCTTGAGAATGTTCCACTGCTTCTTACATCTCATGATTGCAATTTCAGGGCAATGCTTGTTGAAGCACTGTTAAAACTACATATTACCCCTAACATTGTTTTAGAAACAAGCAGCAAAGAAATATTAAAACAATTTGCCATGAACCAGCTTGGAGTGGCTTTCATGCCGGATATGGTTGTAGAAAAAGAAATGAAGAATAACTCTCTGATAAAACTAAATTGGGCCGGAAACGCATTTCCCATATTCTCACAGATTTTTGTTCACAAAGATAAGCATATAAATACAGCAATGACAGAGTTAATCAAAATGATAGAGAATTCTTAACCGCCACTTGCCTTCCCTGTTCTATTCATATTATGGACGATATCCAATATTTTTTTCGTCCAGTCATCATCCTGTGGACCAACCAGATAAACCTTAAAACCATACAGCTTTCCATTTTGCAATACCGACACATCATCATCTATATGCGCCTCCTTCCAAAAATCCACCCATTCTGCTACTTTCAATCTCTATAAATTTTCTATTACCGCCCCAATAACTCGACATCCTCATAGCTGATTTTTATATCACTAACTATATCCTTATATTTCAATAACTCTGCCTTATTCATTGAATCAAAATCATATTGATTATAATTAAAACTTGAAACATCCGGAATACGACATGTTCCAACTGCCACAGCTTCTATTCTAATTTCCATGTTAATTAATAATATAAATGGCATCTCAAATGATATTAAAATATCTTCTCCCACGACTTTTATATTTTCAACACTAAACTCATCTGAATCAATTATAGAGCAATCAACTACTTCCACCTTGCCTTGATTCGCTTCACTTTTACTAATTATCCCCATAATTGTTTCTGCCTGTGAAAGATTCTCCACGTAATCAGATATGCATTCCCACAAAAGTGTTTCAGATAAATTTTCAACTAATTCCTCTATATATTTCATTAAAATAAATCCTCCTGTTCATATAATTCACATATCACGAATCCCATTTTGGCAAAGGTGCTGTCAAGAGTCTGGTATATCCCATCCAGACAATACTTCTTTTCAATCTTGATTATATTATCATCCATGCGGATAATCATTTTCAGCATATTGAAGAACAGCCTTGTGAAATGATATAGTTATCATACCATTATAAATGCTTTTCTACGACCGCCAAAAACCTACCATATTTCAATATATGTTACAAATTGAAGTTTTTCCCCCTTGGTCGCCTGTATGCAGATACGTGCAGGAATTATACTGTCTTGTTTATATCTCGGTATACATGTGTAAGCATCTGCATATCCGTCAACCAGCATTTTCTCTGCCCCCATGTCATACTCATTTTTAAGCTCTGCCACAAGCTTTGGAACATATAACACATTCTGTTCAGGCAATGGCATTCCAAGCGATGCCGGTACAACAGGTATTTCCACAAGATTACTCTTTTTCACCTCTGCAAAAGCTTTCTCCTGTGTGCTGATGGAAGCTGCATCAAGCTCGTTCACCGCCTGTGCCATCTGATACCGGATTTCATTTTCATAACACCATGGCGAAGTCACATCCGCACGATAACTTACATCTAAAACCTCATTTCCCCGAACAGTTATTCCCACACCATGTTCCGTTTCAAAATCACACTCAAAGCCAAGCATATACCCAGGCTCATTTCCATGGGGAGGCAGAATCATAATATCTCCTGAGCCAAGCCGCAGGATAAGCCGGCTCTTATCGGCAGCAACGCCTGTTTCTTCGGCAATATATTGAATCCCATCATTAAATGTATCATACAGCTTATCAGAAATCTGCTGCAATAAGGCTTCCGGCATATTGCTTACATGACAAATGCACCTGTCAACATACTCCTGTGCCACACCCTTTGCCACACGCAATTCCAAAGACTGTTCAAAGGCTGGCACTTGAATATTCCCCTCCTGCAGTTTTTCGCCCGGAAAATAGTAATCCGCTTCTGCCGCTTCCACTTCTTCCTGCATAATTAGATAATAACGATATCTCTGGTCAAGTCTCTCTTCTAACCTGTGGTAAATATCCCATGAAAAATCAATACAATAAAAATAATGTTCCAGATTACGAATCACTGCATAATAGTCATTATCATAGCAGATTGTTCTCTCCGTACGTGGGCGCTTATCCCGAAGCTCTCCAAGCATCGCTCCTTCATAATAACTATTTAAAAAAGGCAGAATATCCTCCGTAAAATCCTCACGCCCTACAACACAGTCCATTTCGGCACTTACAAATGCTACCGGACTTGCCTGTTCCTGTTTGATTTTTTCAATCTCCACCGCACTATGCTCCTGCCAAAATTCCTCACTGCAAAAATCATGCTTTATCATCCATGCCAGCAAATACGCAATGTAGCCACAGGCATAATCATAGATAATATCATTCTCCTGCTCTGTCAGTTCTTCTAAGGTTGTATTATGTATCTCACAGTATTCCTTTGCTGCGTCATCCCACGTCCATTTTGCTTTATATGCAGTAAACCTTATCTGATTCCATGGCACATTTGTCTGCTGTTTCTGATTGTTCATCTGTCTTTTTTTCTTTTTCCCAGAATGATGTACAAAAAATATAATTGCAATGACTACACCACCGATAATCCAGAAAAACAGAGACACCATCGGCTCTCCCACGGGAAAACTAAATGCACCCATTCCCAAGAAGAAGACCAGAAATTTCATTCCAAGACCAGTGCTTAAAATGAATTTTTTCTTCATACTGTACCGCACAAATCCACCAATGGTAATGATGAGAAACACAGCAAAACAGATACCAAGAATTAAATATTCTGCTGCAACGGCAGCATCCGGGCTGTATTCAGAATCAAATGACATTCCAATCATCGTTCTGCCAGTATCAGCTCCAGCAATGCTTCTATCGTTAATATGATTAATTTTATAACACTGCTTTTTCTTTTCTCTTCCATAGCCTTAGCCCTCCAAACTGACCTTTCTTCCCGTCAAAAATCCATCTATCCCAAAAAGGATGCCGGTTCATGATTTATGCACATATTCTTCCTTCTTTATAACATTCACAAATATACTCCCGTGACTGATAATAAAAATCTGTATTATAATTTGATATTGCATCATCAATCCAAGAAGAATAAACTTCTATAATATGATTAATTATACTATCTATATCATCTCCTGCAATATCCTCAATCAAACGCTCATATATTTCACCAACAGTCCAATAGTCAGGTACTTCATATCGACACATTGCTACATTATCAAAAGAATCTACCGGAATATTGCAACGATTAATAAACTCATCTGCAATCTTTTCAATCGGTTCACAATGAAAAACATCTGCATATTTGTAGATTCTTCTTACCGTGTCTTTGCCAAGATATTTCACCACAACAGACCTTCTCTGTTTTTGTTGCCTTCCAATATATTCAATCAAACTACATGTAAAAAACAATGCATTGTCATTCTTCATCCTTTACTTCACTTCCCTTCAAAAAATGCAAAGTTGTCAATGCTTTTGCTGTATGAAAACTTATTTGATGGGTTGGCTTTTTAAACTTTGCCAAATCCCAAAAAGCTTCCCGGCTAATCTTCCCATCTATAAAATTCTGTACATAATTAAATATTGTATCATCTGCCATAGGACCTTCAACAATATCGTAATCATGAGATTTTCCTAATCTGCAGCCAACAATAAAATCCAGCCATTCCTCACTCATTTGCGGAAATTTCTTAATCTTCAAAGTTTTATCAGGTGTATATTTATATTCATTTAAATATCCCTTTCCATCGAATCTTGTTGCCCATCGTTTTGCTTGCTCTGCAAGCATAGTGCAATAAAACCCAAAATAAAAATCCTTATTATATTTTTGAATCCTTATCTCCGGAAATTCAACAATTTCTTTACTTCCATGATAAAGAACTATCTCATCTAACACTTACTTTTCCTCCCTTCTCAAATTACTCTGATATTTCTTCTTCACATTATACTTTTGTATTTTATCATATTTTGCATACGCAAACATCTATTTAAATAAAAAAACATAAGTCTGCCTAATTATCGCCAATGCCTCATAGTATCGTTTTTTAATAATAACCTTTCCCAATTCAATAAACAGTATTCTATTTTGTAAAAATTGTTTTATCTGTCAAAAATTTTTTAAGCGTTTTACAGCCATATGAATACAGCATCAAACTTTTTCCTTTTTCAACATCCAAGAGATAACCTGTATTCGTACCACTGTCTATCGCAACCACAACTATTGTTTCCTCAGTATGAGGATTTATAGTTTCTAACGCAATAAAGCGCTTTCCAATCTCTTTTATATTCTTTTTCTCTGCCTCACCCAGTTCATCCAAATAAACAAATAACAGCAGACAAAAATTCTTCCCTTTTCTCTCTGCCGAGTCAAGTCTATTTAATTCCCGCCGGACGGCATTTTCTAAATCAATATCATCAACGATTCTGACATAATAATAAATGTAATCCTTTAGAAACGAGAACTTCTTTTTTCTATAACAGCCTTCCTCTGTATCTTTAAATTTATGTTGAAGCAGCTTTTTAACAACAGCTTCTTTTTCCATCATCGGAAGTTCAAGAAGCTCACTCTCATTGCATTTTCTATCTATTTTCTCGATATCTAAAAATAACAAACCCGGATAAGCCTTTATCAGTAAAACGATAGAAAGAATATCACACCCAAAAAAACCCAGAATCCCCACTACTATAATTATTTCATTTGATAAGCCATGCTCCTGCATTACAGCAGCCCAAATCAGAAAAGCAAAACCGGCAAAAAGCAAAACGATTGCAATAATAAACATACATATTGCTTTCTTCGTATCTATAATCTCTTCATCATTGCGCTTATTCTCTTTATTCTTCATTTGTTTATCGACCTTATTTTTTCTATACATAAAACAGCTCCTAATCACAAATCCGAATAACTGTTTCTCGGAAATACAAGCTTGACCTCTGTTCCCACATTCTCCTCCGCACGCAGTTCCATTCCAAGACCCAGCTTATCGCAAAGCTTTTTGCAGAGATATAAACCAATTCCGGTTGATTTTTTCCCGATTCTTCCATTGCTTCCGGTAAAGCCTTTGTCGAATACTCTCGCCACCTCTCCCGGCCGGATTCCGATTCCATTATCCCGAATGGATAAAACAACACTGTCCTTTTTCTCCTCCGCGGTAAAGCAGATTTCCGCACCGGTCTCTTTTCTGTATTTGATACTGTTCTGAATAATCTGATTTAGAATGAAACTTACCCACTTCGGGTCCGTATAAATGGTCTGGTCTGCATTTAGAATCTGTATCGCAATTTTTTTGTTAATCAACGTCTGCTTATTTCTTTTAACCGACTCATTTACAATATCCTTTACCTTACACTCCGTCACACAGTAATCCTTATTGGCATGATTGCTTCTGGCATAAAACAAAGCCTGCTCCGTATAGCCTTCTATCTCATTGATTTCCTCATCAATACTCATGGTTACATCATTTTTATTGTTCTCTATTATCATTTTAGTAGTTGCAATCGGAAGCTTGATTTCATGAATCCATAACTCAATATAATCCTTATACTCCTCCTGGATATACTTGTATTCATTTACCTTTTCCAGCATTGCCTTGTTTGTTTCCTGCAAAATCCCGTCTAATAGCTGTTCTTCCATTGTATCTGCCGGATTTAATATTTCTACAACCAGATACTTTTCCTCTAACTGGCTGAGTTTTCCCAATATATCTTCATAAAAGCTCTTTTTCGATTGATATTCCAAAAAGCTTCCCAGCAGAAATGCTGCAAATACAGCAAATAAAATATAAATGTGAAGAAAAATACTAACGTGATATAGCAGCAGAAAAATTTCTATGGTTACAACACCAAATAGCAATAATATTATGGTCTTCCATCGGTCCTGCATATATCTTGTAAATTTCATAAACGGATATCCTTTCTCTAATCTCATGTTTGTTACCCCAGCAGAATATAGCCCTGTCCCCGTTTTGTCTCTATGATGTTCTGCAGTCCTATCTCATCCAGCTTCTTCCGGATTCTCGTAATATTGACTGTCAATGTATTATCATCGATAAATGCTTCACTATCCCACAAATCATTCATAATGTCCTCTCTGGACACAATTTTCCCTTTATTCTTCACTAAAAATTTAATAATTTTCAGTTCATTTGCAGTCAGTTCTGCCCGCTTATTTTCCCTTTCAATCCTGCTCTTTGATATGTCTAAAACAAATTTACCACAGTTAATTTTTTCCTGTGACACCCCGTTGTTTGTCCTCTTTAAAATTGCCACAATTTTTGCCAGCAGGATTTGTGTGTTAAACGGCTTCGTCACATAGTGGTCAGCTCCATAATGCATGGACAGCAGTTCATCCATCTCATTGTCCCGGCTGGTTAACATAATAACTGGTATGTCAGAAATCTTGCGAAATTCCTTCAAGATATATTCTCCATCCGCATTTGGCAGATTAATATCTAGCAAAATTAAATCTGCATTGCTCTCTATGATATCCGACAGCGTATTATCATAGCGCTCCAGACCAATGGCTTCATATCCGTTTCTATTTAAAAAGATTTCTAACTCATGCCTCAGTTTTTCATCATCTTCTACAATTAAAATTTTCTGCATAAATAACCTCCATATTTTCAGAAAGCAATTTTCAAGTGCGAAACATTTTCTATTCTTTAAAACATACGGATTTCCTTATTCAGGGCAAAGGAGTACAGATACGTTTCCGATACCGGGAGTCCTGTCAGCTGTTCTAAGGTATCCTTATAGTATAACAGCTGTGTTTTATAGCGTTCCACCAGCACTTCCTCCTGTCCTTCTTTTAGATGGTCCGTCTTATAATCCAGCAAAATAAGCGTATCCCCTTCCCGGAAATAAGCATCAATAATTCCCTGTACCACAATCTGTGTTTTTTCTGTCCCCTCAGTGGGCTTCCCGGTTATTTTCTCTGCTGGAACACCAATCACAAACTGTTTCTCTTTATACAGACATCCGCTTCTTGCTGCCTTTCGCATACGCCTTCCAAGTGCTGAATCCACAAATGCAAAAACCTTATCCTCTGTAATAAAGCGCTTTGTCTCCTCTGGTAAACGTCCCTCTTTCCGCATATCCTCCAGGGCTTTCAAAACCTGTTCCTTACTCTCCAACAAAGTATTATCCAAAAGCTCCATGGTTTTATGCATCCATGTACCTTTCTCGGCGGCATCCATCGGCTTATCCCCGGCAAGAAAATGCGGTACCGGCGCTTTGTAATCCTCCTTCGCCACCACCGGACGTTTGATAACATCAGAGGGCTCATAATCGGTCTCATAAATCCGCTTAATCTCCGTAACCGACAATTTGGATTTTTGAAGGGTAAGTAAATCACCGTCATATTTCCAGGCAAGCTTCTCTTCCATTTCTTCTCTTCTCGCCGCTGGCGCATGCTTCCGCTGTTCCATCCGTTTTCCCCTATCCATCTGCTTTTCCAGATTGGACTGAATATGATGTACTGCCAGGCTCCTGAAATCATACACCTCCGCTTTAAAATGAATTTCCGGATTGTCCAATGTAACGTGCATATCATACTCCGCTGAAAGGATGTGCTCGGCTTTCTTATCCATACGCTTTCTAACTGTTTTCATAACCTCATGAAATTCCCTGTTGCGGATAAAGGAAGCCGTTATCAAATCCAGATAATTTTTCGCCGTGTGCACGATACTATAGGACAACTTTACTTCCTTCCGTCTGGATACCGTTTCATACTTCTTGATAAGGGCTGGCACATCCGGTGTAATCCCGGTCATAATCAGCTTTTCCTTTGCCCTTGTAAGCCCGACATATAAAATCCGGAGTTCCTCCGCAATGCTTTCCGTCACCATCAATGCACTGAAAGCTTTCCTCGAAAATGTATCATTTCCACACCGTTTTTTTACGTCCACATACTTTGCACCAACATAATAATCAGAATGAATAATTAGCGGTGTTTTTGTGTCCATCCGATTAAAGTCCCTGCCCGTACCAGACAAAAATACAATTGGAAATTCCAGACCCTTGCTCTTATGGATACTCATAATGCGGACTACGTCAGAAGAAATTTCCGGTGCCGGGTCTCCTCCCAGCGTAATAGCCTTCTTCTGAAGCTTATCCACAAACATAAGGAAATCAAACAATGTTTTGTAGACTCCGTTCTCAAACTGTCTGGTCTCCTGTAAAAACAAATCCAGATTGCGGATTCTCTGCCCTCCCTCTGGCATTGCCTCCACATAGTAATAATAGCCTGTCTCATAATAAATATCGTTCAACAGCTCACCGATGGCGGCATAAGTCTTCTTCTGCTGCAAGCGGCTGACCAGGGTAACGATTCGGCTGCACTTTGGACATAGGCAGTCCGTAATATAGGACTTATTATCCGGCAGATTATCTGTCAGGACGGCTTCTATCAGCCCGGCTGATTGCTCTGCGCTGGTATCTGCACCGTTTCGAGAATCTGCTTCCAGCCTCTTGTTCCCCACCGTCATGTCATAATACTCTGCCATCCACTTCACAACCGAATAGATATATTCTTTCTTTCCCGATTTCTTTTCTCCATATCGCTTTACAAGCGCCAGCAGTGCCAGTTCATTGTTGTCCAATCCGCCAAACCAGCTTCTCAGCACTGCCGCTATCTCCACATCATTACAGGGATTATCAATCACTCGTAACAGGCTCAAAATAATCCGGATTTCCACCGTGTCAAAATATCCGTTTTCATTCTGGACCTTAACTGGTATATTGCGGTTCATCAACACCTCTGAAAAAATCTGCTGAAAGCCTGCAGGGGCACGGAACAGTATCACAATATCCTTAAGCCTTGCATTCCGCATAGTTCCGCTCTCATCATCAAACACCTGGAACGGTGTACTTCCATCCCTGCCTAACAGCTTTTCAATCCTGCCGGCAACAATAGATGCCTCCAATTCCATCCTACCAATATCCTCCAGATTCTCATCCAGATTTTCTTCCTTTTCACTGCTCATTTCTTCATCGGAAACACTTAAGAAATCAAAATCCTTGCTCTCCCCTAAAAGCAGCTCCACACTGTCATCTGCAATTTCGGGGAACTTTCTTCCCGGAACCAGCGCTTCCTCCTGCGTATATTCAATTCCGCCTAAGTCACTGCCCATAATCTGATAAAAAATATAATTAATGGTGTTGAGGACATTGGCACGGCTTCGAAAATTATTCTTGAGTAAAAGCTTACGGCAGGCTGCGCCCTCCTCCGTATCATAAGTACGGTATTTCTCCATAAACAAGTCCGGTCTTGCCATCCGGAAGCTGTAAATACTCTGCTTCACGTCACCCACCATAAAAATATTGTTTCTTCCCTGATAGACGGTAGATACACATTTTAAAATGGCTTCCTGAAGATAGTTGCTATCCTGGTATTCATCAATTAAAATCTCTTTAAAGTCCTCCGACATCTCCCTGCCGACATCACTGGGAACCGGTTCTCCTGACTCATCATACTCCTTACACAGCACCTGCAGGGCAAAATGCTCCACATCGCTGAATTCCAACAGGTTTTTTTCTAATTTTACCTGTAAAAAACGTTCTCTGAACACATCCGTAATATCCAGCAGGGCGGAAAGCATCGCCTCCTGCTTCTGAAACTGGGAAAGCACCACATCAAAGGATAGGGCAAAGACGCCAAGCAGACTGTTAATCTGTTTCTTATAATCATCCCGAGTCTTCTTAATGCGGTCTGCAATCTCCTCATCAAACTCACCCTTTTTTCCTCTTCCGATATTCGTATACGTTCTACCCGATAAATCTGCAAACTGGGAGTAGGTGCAGGCCGAAATCATGTCATCCACCAGCATAATATCAGACAACAAAGCCTTTTCCATATACAACGGTCCGTCAACGGCTCTTGCCTGTTCCAACGCCTCTGCTATCTTATCCTTGATGCCTTTTGCGGTGTTGTGCAATTCGCTAAAATACTGTTTGACAAACGGAAGGGAAAGAAAATCCTCCTCGGATTCAATATGTAGATTTTTCTTTGCCTGCTGTATCCATTCCTCCGGGCGCGGATAGCTGGAACACACCGTATAGATTTTTAAAATATATTCCTCAATCTTAATATCATTTTTATCTGCGGAAAAGGCATCGGAAAAGGCAACAAAATCCGGATTATCTCCATAAAATTCTTCAATAACCTCTTCCAAAACCTCCTCTCTTAAAACTCCGATTTCACCCGGCTCTCCAATACGGATTCCCGGGTCAATCCCCAGAACGTGAAAATGCTCCTTTACCACCTGGTAGCAAAAACTGTCTATCGTTAAAATATTTGCCTTATTGATGAAATTCAACTGCCTTACATAATGCTGGTTATCCGGCTGTTTCAACAGCAGCCGTTCCATTGCAGTTGCAATCTTGTCCTTCATCTGCGCTGCCGCCGCCTTCGTAAAGGTAACCACCAAAAGCTGGTCAATGTCAATGGGATTCTCCCTATCCGATACCATCTGGATAATCCGCTCCACCAGTACTGCCGTTTTACCAGAGCCTGCCGCCGCAGACACAAGTAAATTGCCGTTTCCGGCATCTATAATCTTTTTCTGGTCCGGTGTCCAGTTCATGCATTTTCACCTCCTTTTTCCTCTCTGTTTAAAATAATATCCCTTGCCTCCTGCTTGTCCAGCTTAGAGCCAATGCGGTAAGCATTTCCACCAAATCCTGACTCAAAGCGGCACACACTTCTGTAATCACAGAAATTACAGGGCGAATTTATCTCGCCTTTTTCCGGATTCATCTCTATTTGACCGCAAATAATATTTTCCCCTATGTCTATCATTTTATTGCGGACGAAGCCGGATATCTGCATCAGGTCTTCCGTGCTTACCAGCGCACTGTTTCTGGAATCCAGTTCCCCATCCTTTTTGTATTTTACCGGGGTAACCAGACCTGTTTTTTCATCCATCAACATCAGGCTCTGCTCTTCCCTGTTTACCAGTCCAGAAAGTCTGCTGCTCTCAATACGCTTCTGCTCTAATTTCTCCTCCTCCGTCTCCTCAATAACCGGGTCATAAATATGATAATAATACATTCCTGTGGGAATGATTTTCTTATCCGGATACTGTCTTTGCAAGAGCTCTGTCATGACACTCATATATACCGTAAGCTGCAGCTGCTTCCCCTCATACATTTTTACAAAATCAATGTCCTTAGAACCGGACTTGTAATCTATCACCTTAAGATAAACCGCATCCTCCGTTTCCCTGATATCTACACGGTCCACAATACCGTTTAATTCCATCTGCATATCATCCGTCAGCGCCATGCGGATATAGGGCAACGCATCCTCCGGTGAAAAATATTTTTCAAAATAGGCAGGCTCCATCCCTCCCTGTTCTAAATGCCTGCAAAGATTGGCAACACTTCGCTTGGCAATGCGGATTAAAACCTCTAACTGGTGGCGGTTACGGCTGCTGCTGTCAAAAATCGTCTCATTTTCTTCCCTTGCTGCCTCAATAGTAATACTCTCTACTTTTTCTTCCAGCTGCTCCTTTGCCATACTGCCAGGAACAATGATCCCATCCTTAACCTGTTTAAAAAACTGTTCCATCACCGCATGCAGAATCGTTCCAATGTTATTGGATTCCACCTTATATTCTTCCCGTTTGGCAAGCTTTAACCCATATTTAAGGAAAAACTGATAGGCACAGCCGGAATAGGTCTCCAGTCTCGAAACACTGTGCAGCATATTCTCCCCATAAAGCTTGCGGGCAATTGCTTTATCCAGTATGCCTGCCCGGTTATCATAAAAATATCCTTCTAAAATCTGTCCGGTCATTGCAGGATTTTCCTTCTTCATAATCTGGTACACCGAGGAATCCACCACATCATCCTGTGAAAGCTCCTTTGCAAATTCCGCCATCACCTCTTTCCCGGTTGACGGAAGCATATTCGTTATCCATTTTTCCATGTCCGTGACAGCAAGCTTTGGAAAAACCTGCATCAGCCGGCTTATAAAATAGGACGGGCGTAGCTCTGCCCCCTTTTCATCCCCATTCCGGTAGGTAATGACTAAGCTTTCTGCCCCCTGGGTAACCTGCATATACAAATAAAACTGCTGTAAAAACATTTCCTCCCTGCTGTCCGGTGCCAGGCAGATATTCATATCCTTCAACTGTTTTCTGTCCTTATCTGCCAAAATCCCCTTGCTGGATGTATTCGGCGGCAGTAATCCCTCATTTGCCCCTGCAACAAATAAAATCTTTGTATGATGCAGTCTGGTTCGTTCCATGTCGCCTATAATTACCTGGTCAAGGGTAGATGGTATAATACCTAATTGCATATCCGAAATGCCAGTCATAAGAATCTCTGCAAAATGTTCCCGCTGGATTTCCTCCTCCCCTAATATATCCATGGTTTTATCCAATACCGAAATGAATTTGTCATACACCTGTCCATATGCTTTTGCTTCCCTGAGCTTTCCTTCCTGCTCTAGCCAGATGCTTTTTGCATATAATTTCTCTGCCATCCCATTAGTTGACATAAAATCATAAAGTGTGGTTATGTATTCACTGGCTCGGGCAGATTTTTTTAAAAATACCGGAGTAAGCACTTCTATTTTCTCCATAAACTGTTTCCTTGTATGATTTCGTTCATGAAGCCCCTTTACTCCGCCCTTAAAAGAACGGCTCCACCAGGAGTAGCCCCTTACACCATATTGAAGGGCATAATTTTCAAGCCGGTAAACAGCCTCCATGTCTATATCCAGAAAACCGGTTTTCAGAAAAGAAAATACACTGTCATAGGAAAAATCCGTGCGGAACAGCTCCATAACCATTCCCACAAGCTCCACAACCGGATTATGGGATAAAGGCTCGTTAAAATCAAGGAAATATGGTACCTTCACCTGCTCCATCACCTGATGCCAGACCGCTGCCTGCTCCCTTAAATCCCCGGTTATCACTGCAAAATCTCTGTAATGATATCCCTTTTCCATTACCTTCTGTTTGATGACCTTTACAATAAATAATGCCTCTTCCCGGCTGTCCTTTCCGGAAAAAACCATAATATTTTCCGGCTTTTCGCCGTAAGCCTGAACCGGGAAGCGGAACAGCTGCCGCTCTAAATGCTGTAATTCCCCACATCCCTCTAAACGGTAGTTATGTGTCATTCCCACATGAGGCAGTACAGCTGTCTGATTTTCCTGCGCTAGTTTACATAATCTATCAACCGACTGTCTGCCAAGAGCAAACAATCCCTGTTCACTGTAATCATTCTTCCCAAAAATATCCTCATCCACGGTAAAAGCAAAGTACAGATTTCCCCCCAACTTCATAAGCTCGCCAATCACATCATACTGTACCGGTGTAAAGCCGGTAAATCCATCAAAATATATGTCTGCACCCCTAAGCAGCTCTGACTCCTGCGCCACCTCTTTTAACAGCGTTAAAATCTGCTCTGTCACCATATAGGAGCTTCCCATTGCCTCATCAAATGCCTTTAACAAAACTTTTAAGTCCGACATTTTGTAATAGAGACTTCGCTCCGGACTTAAATTTGCAATCACACCTTCCAAAACCGCATCTGTAATCTGGTACTGGTAAAACTCAGACAAAACAGATTTTACCTCATCTACAAAGCCCTGTTTGCCAACCATGCTGCCATAGTAGGACAACTCCCCCTGATGCTCCTTTAACAGCTTCATGACCAGCATACTTTTCCCATAGTCATCCAGAATATCCCGGGTATGGATATTCCTTTCATCAAACACCTTAAATGCCAGTCTGGTAAAGCTTAAAACAGAAATATCCATGGTTCCGCCCCTTGGATGCAGCTCCACCATATCCTGCTCCGCCGCCATGTTGGACTGCTCCGGCAGCATAAAAATAATCGGTTTATGGTCTGGATTTTGAGAATCCCTTATCATTCTGTCATATATATATCTGGTCTTGCCGGTTCCGCTTCCGCCAAGTATAAATTGTACTGCCATATCTATATTCCTTTCTTTCCCTGATTCCTGCCGCAAGGAGGAAATTATATCATTAAAGATTTTATAGATGCAAATTCTTCTAAGCAACAGTATAACATATCCAGATGACACACTGTTACAAAAGTTTTGATTTTATGGTTCTAAATCGAAACTCCATTTCATATCATTATAGTAACAATCAGCGGGAGGAATTTTATGGGCGCACAGACAAAAATCGTTGTAATCAAAGCGAAGGAAATTATTTATACTGGAATTTTTCTTGTCCTGGGGATTCTGTTTATCATATTATTAATCAATATGTTTGGAAAAGGGAAAGAAAACGATACTACAACCACAAGCAAATATGTTCCCGGCGTATATTCCTCAACCATCACACTTGGAGAAAACACCTTAAATGTTGCCGTTACCGTAGATGAAAACACCGTAAGCGGCGTCAGCATTGAAAACCTGGATGAAACCGTCACCACCATGTATCCGCTTTTAGAGCCTGCTTTAAATGAGATTAACAACCAGATATCTGTAGTGGACAGTGTGGATAATATAACCTACTCAAAAGAAAACCAATACACCTATATTATCTTAAACCAGGCCATCAAAAATGCTCTGGAGCAGGCAACAGTAAACAATTAAATCTACAGTGTAAACGGGACAGCATTCATGAATGCTGTCCCGTTTTTTATTTCTGCTTCGGTTCTATCTTATCTTTATCCTTATAAATGGAATGTGCTGGAACGACACCTCTCACCATACTCACCGGATATACATTGGAATCCCTGCATATTACAGAGCCTGGATTTAAAACCGAATTACATCCAATCTCCACATGGTCACCCAGCATGGCACCGAACTTCTTAAGACCGGTATCCAGATTAAAATCCTCCCCCTTCACGTGGACTATGGTTTTATCTGCCTTCACATTTGAAGTGATGGAGCCTGCCCCCATATGGGAATAAAAGCCCAGCACGGAATCTCCCACATAATTATAATGGGGCACCTGCACATGATTGAACAGAATCACATTCTTAAGCTCCGTGGAATTACCGACTACACAATCATTTCCCACCAGTGCATTTCCACGTATAAAAGCCCCTGGGCGCACCTCAGTACGCTCACCGATAATACAAGGACCCGTTATATAATTATTCGGATAAATCTTTGCAGATTTGGCAATCCATACATTTTCTTCTCTTTCTTCATAGATGTCTGTCGGAAGTGTCTTCCCAAGCTCCTTAATAAAATCCCCAATCCCTGGAAGTGCCTCCCATGGATAAGTCAAGCTTTCTAATAATGGCTTTGCCAATGTCTCCTCTAATGTATATAACTCTTTGATTGTAACCTGTTCTTGCATATTATATCTTCCTCTGCCAGACTGCGGATTTTCCAAAAAACAACTGTGTCTTTTAGTCCTTGCAATGCCTGTTCCTTTCCATTAAAAATGATGATAGCATGGGCAAAACACCCTTTGCCCCGGCACCAATATATTTTATTATACTGTATTTTCCCAAAATGTACCACCTATTTTTCTAAATATTCTCCGCAATCATTTTTAACTCCGGTCAGTGTATGCATTCACAATCTGCTTTCAGGAATGCCTATTCCTCTTCCGATTCCGAAGCTTCATAAATCAGATTCCCTTCCCAATCCCATTCCTTATAGCCGGAAGATGCCGCATTCTCACCGTCGCCTTCCCCGGTAAGAAGAGACAATCCGATTCTGTTTTCATCCAAAGAGATTGCCATGCCCTTTCCCGAATTGCTATATTCAAAATAAACCTTCACATATTCCGGTACCTCCTCCTGATTCTTTCCATCACCTGCCTGATAGATTTTCTTCCCATTATAAAGAATACTCTCTGGTTTACAGTCATTTGCCTCTAAATCCTTCTTCCTATCCAAACTCATGATATCTATTATTGTTTTCTCATCAGCGAAAAAATGAATAATCGGTATTTTATAGGTCAGATGTACCTGTTTTTTATCATAATCCGTATACACTGCTGTTGGATTTTTATATTGTTTCATTTTACAAACAAGGAAAAAATTACCATCTTCTTCAAAGACATGCTCTACAGAATAACTCTCAGCAGGTGCCTCAATAAGCGGGACTTGTGTCAACACGTAACCGGCACCTATCAAAAATACCACTGCTATGACTGTGACAACAATTCCCTTTAAAATGCCCCGTTTTTTTACCCGTTTCAAAAAAACACTAATCCGGCTTGCCTTTTTTTCTTCCTCACTGTCTATTCCAGGTAATTCTTCCTTTAAAAGCTCATATTCCTTTACGCATTTCTCACAGGTGGCTAAATGCCTGCCTACCGCCTCCTTTGTCCCCTCACTTACCATATCATCATGATATAATGGCAGTAAATCTCCCACAATGTCACATGTCAGCTCTATCTGTTTCTTTTCATTTTCTGTCATAACAAATCATCCTTTCTCATTTTTTCAATTATTTGTTTTCTTGCTCTGTGATACGTTACTCTTGCCCAGCTTTCTGTTTTCCCAAATATCTCTGCAATCTTTGCAAAGGACAGTTGTCCAAAAACCCGCAGGGAAAATACTTCCTTATAGGGCTCCTTAATCATATGAAGAATCTTATGCACCTGTATTGCTGTATCTTCATTTGCAGTCTTCTCTTCAAGAGATTTTCCATCCTCTAATGCTTCTTCCCGCATTGGCATCAGTCTGTTTTGTTTTCTCATTTTATCCAGCCAGACATTTTTTGCAATGGCACATAGCCAGGTATATACGGAACTGTTTCCCCGAAACCCGTTCTTTGCCTGCATTGCCTTTAAAAATGTATCCTGGGTAATGTCCTGTGCCTCTGTTTCATTCCTGCACAAAGAAAGGACATATCGGTATACCGCTTCATATTCTGCTATAAAATATAGATTCTCCTTGTCGTCTGCCTCTCCGCCTTTTAAGAACACTTTACTTCTTCCTTTCTGCAAGCTTTTATAGTACTATCAAAATCCGCTTTTTATGTTCTTACATCTGTTAGATGCACAAACATAAAAAACGTTACAATTTATTTCCGCGAGCAACGAGCCAAGTGACTGCTTGCAGACATTTGGCGACTGCCGCGAGAGTCGAATGCCCCGTTGCCTGTAGCGAGGTATTCGACTTTACCGTGCTGTACACATCCATCTGACAATTAAAAACGGACTGGCATATGAATTTTCCCGTACACCAGCCCATTTGTTTTTTAATTTTAAAATATGCTTTTCTATTACTCTTCCTTTTTTTTACCCGCTGCTTTACCTGTTGCTTTTTTGCCGGCACTCTTTCCCTGTTTTTTGTAAAACTGTGCCGCATAGTCAAAATATGTTCTTAACTGATACTGATTGTTAAGACCTTTTACCGCATTGGTTCGCTGGCTTATAAAGTTCTCCAGCTTTTGCATATACTCCTCTTCTGTGATGGAGCCTTCTGCTACATAGGATAATCCCTTTTCCCAGCTTGCAGTAAGCTCCGGGTTCAGTAGTGATTTAATTGAGGACGCCACCACGTCATGTATCATTTCGCCCATTAAGGTCGGCGTAATAATCTGGGTCTTTTTATTCAGCTCCAGATATTTATTGTTCACCAGCTTCTTGATGATTTCTGCCCTGGTGGCAGAGGTGCCAATCCCACTGCCCTTAATCTGGGCACGCAGTTCTTCATCCTCAATCAGCTGTCCCGCATTTTCCATTGCAAGAATTAAGGTTCCTGAGCTGTACCGCTTCGGCGGTGAAGTCTCTCCCTCCTTGATTTCGAAGCCATTTACGGAAAGCTTCATACCCTTTTTAAGGGCCATGGCAGCCTCCACCATTTCCTTAGAGTACTTCTCTTCCTCCTCCTTCTGTTTTCCAAAGGAATTGACGGTAACCGGAAGGTAGCCCGGCTCCACCAGCACTTTAAAACTGGCAAACAATTTCTCCCCACTGCACTCCAGTGTCAGGGTTAACTTCTGGTAAACTGCCGGAGGATAAAATATACTTAAGAACCGTCTTACGATAATTTCATATACCTTTTTTGCCGTCTCATGAAGACTGCCAAAAGCATTCAGACCCTGTCCTGTGGGAATAATCGCATAATGGTCCGTTATCTGCTTGTCATTTACATACCTTGTCTTTGCAATTCCCTTGTAGCTTCCATTTTGTAAAATATTCTCTGCAAAACCCTTCATAGCGGGTATGTTCTTCAGTCCGGAAATATTTTTGTATATTTCCTTGCTGACTGCAGTAGACAATACTCTGGCATCTGTTCTCGGATAGGTTACCAGCTTCTTTTCATACAATTCCTGGACAATCTGCAAGGTCTGGTCCGGGCTGATTTTAAATAATCTGGAGCAGTCATTCTGGAGCTCAGCTAAATTATATAACAGCGGAGCATTTTTATTCTCCCGCTTTTTCTCCACCTTTACTACCAGCGCAAGAGGCAGCCCCTTTTCGTCTGCTTCTCCTGCCTCCAATTCTTCTATTAAATGCTTCGCATCCTTTTCTTCCTTAAAACCATTTTCCTTGTAAAGAAGAGGGGAATTAAAATATTTTGTTCCTTCAACTGCACGCCACTCTGCCTCAAAGGTTCCATCTGCCAGCTCTATATTTCCGATGACCCTGTAAAATGGTGTCTTCACAAATTGGCGTATTTCCCGTTCCCTTCTCACAATCATCCCAAGGACACAGGTCATAACCCGCCCTACGGAAATAACACAGCGGTCCTTTCCCAGGTAATTCTTAACTGTATAGCTATATTTCAGTGTTAAAATCCTGGAAAAATTAATACCCATCAGATAATCCTCTTTGGCGCGCAGATAGGCAGAGGCGCAAAGGTTATCATATTCATGAATATTTTTTGCCTCCTTAATTCCCCGGAGAATCTCCTCCTCCGTCTGGGAATCAATCCAGACCCTGCGTTTTTCTTTGGTATCCGGCACCTCCGCCATCTGGTCAACCAGACGGTAGATATATTCTCCCTCCCGTCCGGAATCCGTACAGACATATATACAGGAAACATCCTCCCGGTTTAACAGTCCCTTAACAATGTTAAACTGTTTAGATACTCCGTCAATTACCTCATATTTAAATGTATCCGGTAAAAAAGGCAGAGTCTCCACGCTCCATTTTTTAAGTGCAGAATCATACTCCTCCGGATAACTCATAGTCACCAGATGTCCCACACACCATGTCACAATGGAGGTCTCGGATTCAATATAACCGTCCTTGCTGCCGCCATTTATTTTAAGAGCCTTCGCAAATTCTCTCGCTACGCTTGGTTTCTCTGCTATGTATAAATTCTTCAAATATGATACCTTTCTTTCTATAAAATTCACATATGCACACCGTTTCATTGTAACTTGAATCCGTTAATTTGTAAATAGCCGTCATTCTATACAACTTTTTGCTTATTTTCTTCCAATTCATGGCAAACTAAGAGAAAATCCGTTTTTACATGGTAATTTTTTTACTTATGTGCTATGATGTAGCCGTTAAGATTACATACCTGCTATAGGAAACATATGGATGATTCAGCATATGATAGACAATATTCAGTAAAAAATGGAATTATCAGAAAGGACTTAATTATTATGGCATATGAAGATTATATAAAAGCGCAGAAAATGGGACTGAAGGCCTTCAAGACTTCCACCGCAAGAGGACAATATCCTTATCTCCCTGTATTAGATGAAATTTTATCCCATGCGGATATTGAATGCGAGGTAAACCTTGGTGTTATGAACATTTCCTTAAACCAGGTCGTTGGAACCAGCACCTACGGAAGAACCAAGGCCTTTGCCTCCAACTTTATGCCTTTATTAGACTACGGAAGTGAATTTTCATCTAAGTGGTCCCATCTTGTGGATGCTCAGATTGAAGAGGGGATTCATGACGCAATCAAGGTCTATGAATACATGAATAAATACTATGTAATAGAGGGAAATAAACGCGTCAGTGTTTTAAAATTTTTTAATGCTCCCACCATTGCCGCTACTGTCACAAGAAAGGTTCCAAAGCGCAGTGATGATTTGGAAAATCAGATTTATTATGAATTTATGGACTTTTATAAGATGACCAAAATTACCTATATCCAATTTTCCAAGCTGGGAAGCTTTCCAAAACTGGTAGCCGCAGTTGGCAAAAATGCAGAGGAAGAGTGGACAGAGGACGAGCGCATGGACTTTTCTTCCTTCCACACTGCCTTTTACAAGGCCTTCAGTGGAAAAGGCGGCAACAAACTGACCGGAATTACATGCGGCGATGCCCTGCTTTTTTACCTCTCCTTGTATCCGTATAAAGATTCAAAGGATGCAACAAGCCAGCAAATCAAAGAAAACCTGGATAAAATCTGGTCTGAAATCACATTGCTCGGCGCAGATGATACAATCGAGCTTCTGATGGACCCGACAGAAGACAAAAAAATCATGAATTCTGTTCTCAATAAAATTAAAACCACAAAAAAGAGGGTTGCCTTTGTCTATGACAAAGACCCATCTGTTTCCGACTGGATTTATGGACACGAACTGGGACGTCTGCATCTGGAGGAGGTCTTTGGGGATGAAATCGAAACCCAAAGCTATATCACCAATGGTGTCAACGACAATACTGAAAATATCTTAGAGGAGGTCTGCAATGACGGCTTTGATATCATTTTTACCGTCACTCCCCAGCTTATTAAAGCCAGCCTGAAGGCTGCTTCTACCCATCCAAATGTAAAGATATTGAACTGTGCCCTGAATTCTTCCCATAACACAGTCCGTACCTACTATACCAGAATGTATGAAGCAAAATTTCTCACCGGTATGATTGCAGGTGCCATGTGCCTTAATGACAAAATCGGCTATGTGGCTGACTATCCAATCTACGGTGTTACTGCCAATATTAATGCCTTTGCTCTGGGCGCAAAAATGGTAAATCCGCGTGCAAAAATTTATCTTACCTGGTCTACCCAGAAGGATTTTAATATCAATGAATATTTTAAAGAACGGGACATCAACTATATTTCTGCCCAGGACATGATTACTCCGCAAAATGGAGACCGGCAATTCGGTCTTTATGCCGAAAAAAATGATGCTAAGAAAAATCTCGCCGTATCCATTTACCACTGGGGTGCATTCTACGAGGAACTCATCAACAGTATCATGCGGGGCTCCTGGAAGGTAGAAGAATCCTCTGACAGCAAGGCATTGAATTACTGGTGGGGACTGTCAGCCGGTGTGATCGATGTCATCTGCTCCAACAATCTTCCAGTGGGCACCACGAAGCTTGTGAATCTGATGAAGCAGTCTATTTCTACCGGCATATTCCATCCTTTTGCCGGTCCTTTAACCGACCAGGACGGTACACTCCGCTGTGGAGAGACAGATATATTAAAACCAGAGGAAATTATGACCATGAACTGGCTGGCTGACAATGTCATCGGAACCATTCCTGTCATTGACGAACTGGAAGACGCCGCCAAACCTGTAGTCCAGCTGCGGGGAGTAGATATAACAACACCGGATAAAGGGGGGACATCTTTGCTATGAAAATACTTGTACTTGCCGATGAAGAATCCAAGTACCTGTGGGACTATTTTGAAAAAGATAAGTTAGAAGGTATTGATTTAATTATTTCATGTGGGGACTTAAAGCCGCAATATTTGTCCTTTCTTGCGACTTATGCAAAAGCGCCAATACTCTATGTACATGGCAACCATGATGCAGTCTATGATGAGACTCCGCCGGAGGGCTGTATCTGCATTGATGGAGACATCTATGTATATAATGGAATACGCATTTTAGGTCTGGGGGGCTCTAAATGCTATAACTACGGTGCTTACCAGTATTCCGAAAAAGCCATGCGGGCACGGGTGCACCGGCTATGGTGGAAAATTCGGCGCCACAACGGGTTTGATATTTTAATTACCCACTCCCCCGCTTACCAGTTTAATGACGGAGAGGATTTACCCCACTCTGGATTCCAGATTTTTCGGAATTTACTGGATAAATATAAGCCAAAATATTTTGTGCATGGCCATGTACACCTGAATTACAACTGGAACCAGCAAAGGGAAAGTATGTATAACGGACATACTACCGTCATCAATGCATACGAGCGGTATACCTTTGAATACAAATAAATTTTTCCTGATTCCAACCGCGCCCTATCTTCTTTTTTGGGCGCGGAGATGTTCTTTAACTTCCTCAGAAGGAATGCGGGATTCCACAATTTTCTGAACTGCTTTGTTATAAGTCCGGTCATCCAGATGATTATTCTGCAGGTAACGGTATGTATGATATGGAAAACAGCAGAATGCCTCCGCCACCAGCCAGGATACAGCCATAGACGCATAGTATGCTGATGTCTGTATCGGATTCACTGCCATAAATATCTTGTCAAAATAAAGCCCCTTCTCCTCGACTGCATCAGACAAATTCTCCATCGTGACAGTCCGCAGTCTGGATATCTTACATCCCCTGCCATCACACTTTAAAAGATGCTGCATCATAATAATAACCGCCACCCTGATTTCAAATTCTTTGTCTGACCAGAGATACGGCTGAATAAACTCCCATGTTCTCTCTCTATCCTCCTGAAACAGATTCATACCCATAAAAACGCTGTCACAGACTGACCAGTTATCCACCATGGGAATAAAATCTGCAATATATGGCAGCATTTTATCCATATCCCTGGATGCATAACTTAAAACCATCCCTCTCAGCATTCTCTCCTCAAAATAATAATCCGGTTCCTCCATTGCTGCCTCCCAGTCTCTTTTCGCAATTTCCTTTGCCACCCTCCGAAGCTGCGGCAGCCGGATTCCCAGCATATTATCCACTCCGGGTATCAATCCCGAAGAAAATTTCTGATAGTCCTTTTCAGACAACGTAATTAAATACTCTCTTATCTCCCGCTGCATTCTCCTTCTCCTTTCTCCATGATATCATACTCTAATCAAGCCGTATTTCCTTTAATTCTATCTCCCCTGAACCGGAGTAGAACAAAAACAGTGGATGCACCCCGTCTGAAATTTCCAGATTTCCATAAAATTCTTCCCATTTCTCTGACCCTGTAAGTTTAATCACCGCAACCTGACTGCCATCTATACCATCCTTTACAGCCAGTTCCCCTATCCCCTTCGTATGGGGACCGTTGCCAGAACCCCTGCTGCTGTCTTTCACCCTTACAGTGACACCAATTCGCCGGTTCCCTTTAAACGCAAAATATTTATATCCTATCATAGTTCCGTCTGCAATTTCACCAATAAACTGCTCCCCATCCCGGTGGGTCACGTTTGGAAAATGCTCCGTATAAATCTTATTGGAGCCATGAGGCATATGTCCATTGGTAATATTGCAGGCAATAACCGCGGGATAGACTCCTTGTGCCTTTAGCGGTCCCTTGTTAAGCCCACAGGAGGTAATTTCTACCTGTGCTATACTGCCATCCGGTGCAATGGTAATCTGCTCCGCACATGCCTGTCTGCTGTAATCTGATTTATGGGTTAGCCGATGGTAAAACACATACCACTGCCCATTAATCTGCTCTATACTGCCATGAGTCGTTCCTGTCATATTAAGGCGGTCCTTTTCCTGTCTCCCATTTACACCGATATCTCCATTGGATACGATTGTTCCTCCAAATACAAAATCCCTGTCTGGATATCTGCTTACAGCATAACACAGCTCATGGTTCTGTAGGGAGGAATAGATAAAGTAATACTTTTCCCCTACCTTTCTCATGGAGCTTGCCTCAAAAAAAGGATGGGCTTCAAAGCTGGTTCCCCTTGTCTGATACGGAATAATATGCTTTGCAGCCTCCTTTACGGTAAGCATATCATCCTCCACAACCACCATACAGGGTCCCATAACACTGTCCGGTGTGCCAAGAATCTCCTCCCTAGTTTTCCCAAACATTTCCATCTCTTCCCGAATCCGCTCTTCCTTGTCTTTGAAGTCCGGTTCCTGTTCATAGGGATACTGGGTTCCATAATAAATCCGTATCGTCCCGTTATCATTTATTACCCCCGGGTCAAAACAGACATAATTCTGCATGGGACTTCCGTCCGGATTGCGCACATAGCCTAAATATTCATATTTTCCCGCCGGTGTGTCACATACGGCCACACTGATAGGACCAAAATATCCGCCCTTTCCAAAAGCCCCCGACATGCAATAATACAGATAATATTTTCCGTCATTTCCCCTTACAACATCCGGTGCATACATATATCTTCGGTTTTCAAAATCCGGGTCCTGGGATGCACGGTAAATTACGCCTTCGCACCGCCAGTCAGACAAATCGGTAACCGGTGCGGAATATACCGTATAATCCAGCATACAGAAGGTTTCTCCTCCCTCCTTGTCATGGGAACCATATAGATAAACCCGATCACCAAATACATGGGGTTCCCCATCCGGAATATATTCATTTAATGGCAGAAATGGATTATAGACTTGTTTCCTTTGCATGCTTCAGACCTCCTGCAATTGATAAAATTAAAATTTTTTAGCTGTTAAATTATTTTTTCCCATTGTACCATAACCTTATTCTTTTTCCAATTCAAACATAATAACCTGTCATCCCTGCCCGTCATCAATCTTCATCATGGAAAAAGCACCGCATTCTGTCATAGAATGCGATGCTTTGTATCCTATATGAAATAAAGGAGAGTGAATCTCTGTTCAAATATTGTTACCGCAGTAATTTATACATAGAACAGTATGTCTTCATACTGTGGAAATGGCCAGTAATCCTTATCTACTAAGTTTTCAAGCTTATCGGCAGGCTTCCGCACCTCTTCCATTGCAGCAAATACCTCATCATGGAAACATCTTGCAGCTTTTTCCATATCATCCTCTAAAGCAAGTGCCTTGTCATCCAGTTCATCCAGCTTGGCAACGGCAGCCGTTAATGCCTTAAGCTCTACCGAAATATCCTTTAAAATGCCTTCCTGAACAGATGTATCAACACCGACAGCCTTTAAGTCATTTACGCCCTTAGCCATATCAGCTGAATATTTCATAACAGCCGGAACAATCTGCTTCTTTGCCATGTCTAACATGGTCTTAGCTTCAATGTTAATCTGCTTCGCATAGTTCTCATAGTAAATCTCTGCACGGGATTCCATTTCTGCCTTACTCAATACGCCAAACTTTTCAAACAGTGCAATGTTGTGCTCATCCTTAAATGCAGCAACTGCATCCACAAGACATTTGATATTTGGCAGTCCTCTTCTCTCTGCTTCAGCAACCCACTCTTCCGAATAACCGTTACCATTAAAGATAATTCTCTTATGCTTTGCAATCAGCTCTTTAATCTTATCATGTACAGCCATATCAAAGTTATCAGCCTTCTCTAACTCATCTGCAATCTCACACAGAGAAGCGGCAACGATTGTATTCAAAATAATATTCGGAGTTGCGATGGACTGTGTAGAACCAACCATACGGAACTCAAACTTGTTACCGGTAAATGCAAATGGTGATGTTCTGTTACGGTCCGTTGCATCCTGCATAAAGGAAGGAAGTGTGGTAACACCGGACTCATAAGTCTTACCCTGCAATGAGCTTGTAGCCTCACCGGTTGTGTCAAGCTGCTTTAATACATCATCTAACTGCTCACCTAAGTATACAGAAATGATTGCCGGAGGTGCCTCATTTGCACCTAATCTGTGGTCATTTCCTGCAGAGGATGCAGACAATCTCAGCAGGTCTGCATGCTCGTCAACCGCCTTTAAAATAGCTACCAGGAATAATAAAAACTGTACATTCTCATGAGGTGTTTTACCCGGCTCTAACAGATTGATTCCGTCATCTGTCCCCAGTGACCAGTTATTGTGCTTACCGGAACCATTTACGCCTGCAAACGGCTTCTCATGCAGCAGACAGGCTAAACCATGACGGTCAGCAACCCTTCTCATCGTCTCCATAACTAACTGGTTATGGTCTGTACCTACATTGGTTGTTCCGTAGATTGGAGCCAGCTCATGCTGTGCCGGAGCAACCTCATTATGCTGTGTCTTTGCTGTAATTCCAAGCTTCCACAGCTCAATATTCAAATCCTTCATGTAAGAAAGAACTCTCTCTCTTACGGTTCCAAAATAATGGTCATCCAGCTCCTGTCCCTTTGGAGGCATTGCACCAAACAAGGTACGTCCGGTAAAAATCAGATCTTTCCGCTTTGCATAATCCGCCTTATCAATTAAGAAATACTCCTGCTCTGGTCCGACCGAGGTGGTAACCTTTGTCGAGGTGGTATTTCCAAATAGTCTTAAAATACGAAGCGCCTGTACGTTAACGGCTTCCATAGAACGAAGCAGCGGAATCTTTTTATCCAGAGCCTCACCGGTATAAGAAGAGAAAGCAGTCGGAATACAAAGAATGCTGCTTCCATCCGGAGACTCCTTGATAAATGCAGGTGAGGTACAATCCCAGGCAGTATAACCTCTCGCTTCATTGGTTGCACGGAGACCGCCGGAAGGAAAAGAAGAGGCATCCGGCTCACCCTTAATCAGCTCCTTGCCAGAAAACTCCATCAATACCTTGCCGTCTGCCGTAGGACTGATGAAAGAATCATGTTTCTCAGCAGTAATACCCGTCATTGGCTGGAACCAGTGGGTATAATGGGTTGCTCCCTTTTCAATCGCCCAGTCCTTCATTGCATTTGCTACCGTATCTGCAATTGCCGGATTTAACTCTTTACCCAGCTCAATTGTTTTCTTAAGTTCTTTGTAGACGGCCTTTGGCAAACGCTCTTTCATGACTGCATCATTAAATACATTGGTTCCAAAGATTTCTACTACATTTACATTTTCACTCATAAGATAATACTTCCTTTCCTTTTTCCTTTATTAGCGATACAAGACTAATGTATGAATAAAACCCTCGCTTCATGAAAAAAGGGTATTCTCCTAATGAGAACACCCTTGTCCTTAGCTCTATATGTATTCGCTTTGATAGTTGTAATATAAACTACTCTGTTAAAAAAATCAAGTCTTTTTTTCAATTTTTATGATATTTTTTCATTTTGACTTAAATTTCGTAAGTTGACCGGTTGTTTTTGTGGAATTTTACATATCATTCCTCTGTTATATCATCTGAAACGGAACCCTTCTCCGTTACATGCTCCACCACTTTTACAACCGTTGTATCACCATTTCCCTCTTCCTTATCTGTGAAGCCTGCCAGCTTTGTTCCTGCAAAGCTGGATAACAGTACCCCCGGATTAATTCCAAGGCTGTCGCCAATTCCATCAATAACCTGTTTTAAGGAGGTTGTTACATCCTCCGTCATTTTTGCAGTATTACCGGAACCATACATCGTAATCTTATCAATGTTGCTAAGCGGTGTCGCAATCGCCTCTGCAACCTGCGGATACATCTTGCAAAGCATTTCAATAATTGCAGCCTCACCATACTTCTGCATAGCCTCTGCCTTCTTGTCAATACCGGCTGCCTCTGCCTCCGCTTTTGCCTTGATTGCGGCTGCCTCTGCTTCACCCTTTGCCTTGATACCGGCAGCCTCTGCTTCTGCCTTTGCCCGGATTGCCGCTGCTTCCTGTTCCATGGAATACTTCACCGCATCTGCCTGGATTTTCTGTGCCTCTGCCTCCTGCGCCTGCTCGTACTTCTTAGCCTCTGCATCCTTCTGGCGCTTATAAAGCTCCACATCTGCCATCTGCTGTTGCTTGTATTTCTCTGCATCTGCCTGTTTACGGATATTGGCATTTAAGGTCTGCTCCTGAACCTCTGCCTCCCGCATTTTCAACTCAACTTCCCTCTCCTGACGTGCAATATTGGCATTGGTTGCTGTAACCTCAATAGATTTACGCTGCTCCTCTTCCTGAATCCGGTAAGCCGCATCTGCCTGAGCGCGTTTGGTATCCTCTGTTGTCTTTAACTCTGCCTTCTTAATTGCCAGCTCATTCTGCTTAATTGCAATCTCTGTCTCTGAAGTAACCGCAGCCTCATTGGCTTCCTTCTTCGCCTGTGCCTGTGCAATCGCCACATCACGGTCTGCATTCGCCTTCGCAATGGAGGCATTTTTCTGAATTGCTGCCATATTATCCTGACCCAGTGCCGGAATCAAATCGTTCTGGTCCGTAACATGCTGGATATTGCAGGAAATGATTTCAATACCCAGGCTGTTCATATCCTTCTGCGCTTTTTCCTGTACCTGGTCACCAAATACCTTCCGGTCATTACACAAATCCTTCAGAGTAACCGTACCGATAATCTCACGCATATTACCCTGTAAAGAATCCACCAATGCCATTATAATCCGGTCTTCCTTCATGTTGAGGAAGTTCTTCATTGCACGCTGGATTCCCTCCTCATCTGTCATAACGCGTACCTTTGCCACCGCATCAATATTAACACCGATAAAATCCAGGGTTGGCACATAATCATCCGTTTTAATATCAATGGAAATCTGCTTTACCAGCAGTTCATCTTTTCTCTCAAAGAACGGAAGCTTAAATCCAGCTCTACCAATCAGTACCTTCGGCTCTTTCCGGAGTCCAGAAATAACAAATGCCACATCCGGCGGTGCCTTCACATAGCTTGCCAGCAATACTACAATAACGAGTATCACAATCAAAATAATCCACCAATACCCAAACAATAAGTCAAACATAACCTCTCTCCTCTCTCTTCTGTAAGGTGATTGCGAAACTCAAAAAAGTAGATATTTCGCAAACGCCTATTTCTCTTTTGGTAATCTGCTGCCAGCTATCAAATATGGAAACCGCTTTATAACCGGCAAAGTCAATCTAAGTATCTTGATTGTAACATTTTAGAGCACATGATGCAATTTTTATTTCACTATTTCACTTTAGTTTAACTTCAGGTTTTCATTAAGCTCCACCCCCAGCTTTCTCAATGTGGCATCCAGCGCATGCAGTGTTTCTTTCATATTTTCCCCGGTACAGTTATATCCCATATGCCCAATCCGGATTACCTCGCCAGCCATCACGTCAAAGGAGCCTGCCAGCATAATATTATAATCCTCCCGCATTGTCTTTAAAATCTCCGACGCAGTGACGCCGCCCGGCACCGTAAATACCGTCACAGTATTGGAATATCCGTTCTCTGCGTACAGATGCAGTCCCGCACGGGTTAACGCTTCTCTGGTCTTGGCTGCAATTTCTGCATGGCGTTTTAAAATATCCTTATCGGCTTTTATATTTTCCAATGCCTGCCTCAGACCATAAATGTCGCTGATTGGCATGGAGTATGGAAACCATTTATTCTCATAATAATTTTTGAAGGTCAGCAGATTTCCGTAAAAGGATGCAATCTGTGTCTTCCGGTTTTCCATTGCCTGCTTTGCCTCCTCACTGATGGTTACCAGAGTCAGTCCAATAGGGCAGGAAATCGCTTTCTGGGAGCCGCCGCAAAGAATATCAATCCTCGATGCATCCACATTTACTTCATTGCCAAACATACCAGATACCGAATCTACCACCGTTAAAATGCCATATTCCTTTAACAGCGGGCAAATGGCAGCAATGTCATTCAGCATACCGCTCGGCGTATCACAATGTACTACCGTTGCATATTTAAAATCAGAGTCCTTCTCTAGAAATCTTTTCAATGGCTCTGTCTCGATTTTCCTTTTATAATCTGATGTATATAAGACCGGTTTCCCACCATATATATTTACAAAATGTGCAAAACCCTTTCCAAATACTCCATTATCTAAAACCAGTACCCGGTCTCCCGGTTCTGTCAGGGATGCCACTGCCGCCTCTAAGCCTAAGATACCTTCCCCGCTGAGAATCAGGCTCTCATTTTTTGTATGCAAAAGGCTGCTGTACAATTCACAGGTCTCCTTATAGTAATCATAGAAATCAGAATCCAAATCCGGATTGCCTGTTTCCATACTTCTTGCCATTCTGACATTTTCTGCCACCATGGTTGGTCCCGGGGTCATCATCTTATACATACTCTCATCCTTTCTAATTTTTGTTCTCCTGATTTTGCCACAGGGAGGAAATATTTTGGATTCCACTGGCATTTTTAATGGTTCATAGGACATATCGGATTTCCGGCTTGATTTGTGCTCCTGTTATGCTGACCATTCCGATGAGACCCAGTAAAAAATCTCAGCTGGAGGGCTTCGATTTTTTACTGGGTCTCATCTCCATAGCATAAATATCGCACAAATCAAGCCGGAAATCCGATAGCCCAATCTACGCTTGCTTAATGCCAGTGAAATCCATATACACTTTCGCTGCGGGCAAAATCTTCGCCACGCCCGCTGCCAGCTTTAGCATGTTGCTCGCCCTGCGTACTTCACCAGCCCATGTTCGAAGCGTCCGCCTAATACAATAAAAAACGCATCTATCCCTCCACAGAGCGGAGTCCTCTCTCAAGGGGTGTTATTATAATAAATACAATAATTGCAGCCACTGTAATCTGAATCATATTTCCCGGCACGGATTTTAAGGCAGCTGCCACTCCGCTTCCCATCACAAAGCCTTCAAAGATAAAATATCCTGCCAGCTTTATTGCCAGTGCCACAAGAACAGCAAAGACCTTTGCCCCAAAGCTCTTCCGTTTCTTGCAGATTGCTCCCACCGCAAAGCCCATCAGCCCACAGGTGACAATCGTACATGGTGCCCATGCAGCCCAGCCGCTTAAAATATCAAATAATCCCATTCCCAGTGCTCCAGCTAACGCTCCCGTGCGTTTTCCATAAACCATGGCTGCAATAAACAGTGGTATATTTCCTAAATGAATCAAGCCACCGGCACCGCCAAAGCTCGGAATCTGAATATTTACAAATGCCGTAAATACCAGTGTAAGCGCCACAAACATTGCATCCAGGGCAATTTGTTTGGCCTGGCTTTTTGCTCTGTTATCTGTTTTCAGTGTCTGATTCCCTACTGCTTTTTCCATAATTCTTTCCCTCTTTTCTTCCAATCTGTGTTGTACTATACCGCCTATTTGGCACTTTTAAAACCGCCAGTTTTGTTATTTTTGACAGTGCCAGTTTATTTTTACGCTTTTACTTGCATTTTTTTCACAAATATACTATCTTAAGTACGAAACTTTGCACCAGCGCAGGCAATTGCGAAACTCCCTGTTATCAAAAGCATAGTTTCACAATTGACCGTTACACCAACACAGAAAAAGGAGAAGGACTTATGAAGAAGCAGTCTTCCATTGCAATTGTAAATGATATATCCGGTTTTGGCCGTTGTTCCGTTACAGTGGCACTTCCGATTCTTTCTGCAATGAAAATACAGTGTGGCATTATTCCCACTGCAATTTTATCCAATCACACAGAATATCCGGATTATTCCCTGTTGGATTTTACACCGTACATGGAAGAATATCTGGATAAATGGAAAAAACTAAACCTTTCCTTCGACGGAATTTATACTGGATTTCTCGGCTCTGACAAACAGCTTGCAATTATTACAAAAATGTTTCAGCAATTTTCCTTTAAAAACCGGATTGTGGATCCTGTTATGGGCGACCATGGGGTTATCTACGATTCCTATACAGATAACATGTGCCAGTCCATGAAACAGCTGGTGGCACACTCCACGCTTACCACCCCAAATGTAACAGAGTTGTGTATTCTCACTGGTCACCCTTATCGTGAAAATATCACCGAAGAGGAAATTTTTGATATGTGTAAGGCTCTTGCCCAAACCGGGGCCGGCCAGATAGTTGTAACAGGAATTGAAAAAGAAAACCAGATTGGAAATGCGATTTATGAAAACGGCAATTTTGAATTATTATACGAGACAAAAATTCTCCCGCTCCGACCTGGAACAGGAGATGTATTTGCCTCCATTTTAGCGGGAGGAAGTTTACATAATATTCAACTGAAGAAATCTGTAAAGACAGCTTCCGAATTTATCCGTACCTGTCTCACCACATCAGCCAGGCTGGATATTCCCATCAACGATGGGGTATGTTTTGAAGAACACCTTGAAATGTTATTATCTGTAGACAATTACCGATGACGAACTAACTCGTCTTTTCTGTTTTCGCCTCAATCCTGCTCCTTAATTCCGTATAGTAATCTGCATATTGGCGGGAAATCATTCCTCCTTTTACTAAATTTTCCAGTGTAACCTTAAACTCTCTTTCCGGCATCTGTGCATGGCACATTTCTCCCAATGCCTTCTCCACTGCCTCCTTATATTCCGTAATACTATATACCTTGTCTTTCAATAAAATATTGGCAGCATATATTCTTTTAAAATATCCATTCAGCTTCTCAGACTTTGTAATTTTATCCTGCGGCATAAAATTAAGGCATAGCAAATCCATCACATCAGCAGCAGAACGGTTTGAAATGCAGATATCCGGATAAATCGTATACAGATGTTTGTACTTTGACTTATCCTTTTTTTCTCTGGAATCATAGTAGTCCGGCAGATATTCCTTGAAAACCCCTGTTACGAGATTATTCTTTTGAAAGGCTATGTATTCCTTCCGCCGCTCTGCTTTTGCCTCCGGAATATAACCCATATTCCGTATCAAATCCCTGGAAATACTGATTCTTCTTGGCTCTTTTTCCAGTAAAAGCAGATATACCTTATTGTGTATCCGCCAGATAAATGCCGGACATTCTTTAATCCGGTAAGATTTTGAACAGTCTATTATAATTGGGCGGTGGTCCTTCCGAATCCGGTATTTTTTCTTTATTTTCTTAAGCATGTGCGCATTATAATGCTCAAACTGCGCCGGTGCATCCTCCTTATCCAGAAGATTCTCCTTTGGTTTTACTGTGTCCTTTGGTTTGCTCTCCCTATCATCCTCAACCGGATTTTTTTCGACCGATACAGTCCTTACCGTACTTTTTTCCCCCTCACGGTTTATCTGCGCCACAAAATCATCATCCACCAGGGTAAAGGTCTGGGAAACCACAAAAGCTCCCAAACCTGCCAGCACACCGAATATAAACAGATAAAAGCGACCCGAAATACAGGACGCTATCGCCAGTCCTATAGCCAGTAAAATAAATAAAATCACACTGCCTATGCATTTTTTAGTCTCTACATCACCATATCGCAATGCATTCCAGATTTTCTTCATTGAAACCACCCTCTGTCATTCTTTGTTTTTATTATAATATATATATTACTTTTTTTCACTAACAATTAATCCATATTAGATTGCTTTTTTGAAATATATCGGTTATACTGTTTTCATTATGTTTCCTTTTGACAGGGAATAAAATAATTATTTACAATGAGGAGGAAAAAGGATGGATACAAAAACAACAAGTATTGTAGCCTATATCACATTGATTGGTTTAATCATCGCCCTTTGTGCCGGAGATAAGGAGGGTGCAAGATTCCACTTAAACCAGGCTCTGGTTATCTGGCTATTTGGATTACTCTCCGTTATTCCATGTATCGGTCAGATTTGGGCTATCTTTATCTTCGTTTGCTGGATTATGGGCTTAATTGCTGCTATTAATCAGGAAGAAAAACCGGTTCCATTAATCGGCGGCATCACACTTATCAAATAGTAAATCTACACAAAAGCTTTTATTATTGCTTATGTAAAGCGGACTGCAAGGGATATGGAAAAGAATGACTTTCACATTGCGTTTTTATCCCTGGCAGTCCTATTTTTTCATTCTCTTAACCAGTTCTAAATATATGTGTTTTCTCATACATTTAAGAAACATATTTCCGACGGATATGCCATGGTAACATCTATTCAATTCAACTATATGAAATACATCACCCTCGCTCTGCTCCTTGCCGTCTTTCTATATGGAATACGCAATATCTCCTCCCCAAATGCCATTACTACCTCCTCCTTTTATTCCAACGAGCTTCCCATATACTGTGTCAATACAGATAAGCCCGTGGTTGCCCTGACCTTTGACAGTGCCTGGGGGACAGAAGACCTGGAACAAATCCTTTCAATTTTAGAAAAACACAATGCACCTGCTACCTTTTTTGTAACGGGAGAATGGGCGCAGAAATATCCTGAAGCGATTCGTTCTATCGACCAGGCAGGCCATGAAATAGCCAACCACGGGAATTCCCACAAGCATATGCCCCAAATTTCCAAGGAAGAAATGGCTGCTGAAATCCAGGGCTGCCATAACACCGTATACAATCTCATTGGAAAAGATATGACCCTGTTCCGCGCACCTTACAGCGACTGGAACGATACGGTTGTAGAAGTGGCACATTCCATGGGTTACATGTCCATTAACCAGTCGGTAGACAGCCTGGACTGGAAAGACTATGGTATCGATTCTATCATTTATACGGTATGCGAGCATAAGAATTTAGAAAATGGAAGTATTATTTTATTGCACAACGGTGCCACCTACACAAAGGATGCCCTTGATGTTATGTTAACTAAATTGGAAGAACAGGGCTATTCCTTTGTTAAAGTATCTTCTCTCATTTATACGCAAAACTATTATTTAGATCACACAGGCAAACAATTTTCAAAAGACACCTCTTCTAATAACGAATAACCGGTACACTCTCCTTTCCTTATAAAAATTTTTATAGATTACTATTTTTTGTATAAACAGAGAATAAAACACACATACTACCTCTGTAAAAAATACAATAGCAAAAGGAGATTATTATGAAAAAATTTAAAAAGTATCTTCTTGTTACCGCTGCCTGTGTGTTCTGTCTGGCAATGACCGGATGTGGAAATAACGATAACACTTCAACCAGTGGTAACAACAAAAACAACAATGTAGTAGATGACGTGGCAGATGATGTGGGTAATGCGGCAGAAGATGTAGCAAACGGTGTCGGGAATGCAGTGGATGACCTTGTGGGAAACGGCGGCTTCGAAAACTACACAGATGCCCACGACTATTTCCTTGACACTATGGGTTCTTATCATTCTGATGCAAAATTTGAGCTGCGTGATGAAGACCAGAAGCTGAATGATTACCAGGAGGGCTCCAAGGGTTATCACTTCTACCTATACGATACCAGCAAAAATACAAAAGGAGAAATGTTTGGCGAATTTTTTGTAGATGCAACCTCCGGTATGATTTACAAAAAAGGTGAAAATGGTGCCGTAACAGAATATCCTGGAAACAACAATAATACAAATAGCGGTAATAGCGCCTCTGCTAACCAGAACAATAACAGTAGTGCAAATAATACCAAGAACACAAACAATACAAATACGACAAAATAAAAAGACTGGAAAGCATATAAAAGACTGCATAGGTTGTATTACAAATATGTGCAGTCTTTTATAATTTCTTGATATTAAAATATAAATCACTTATACTTTCATAAAAAACTTGCTTTTTTAACTATTAGCTAATATGATACATATATACGTAAATCAAGAGAACGATTTCACAAGATATAGAAGGGAAGGAATTCAAATGGAACAGACACCAATTATCGTAATCGGCCACAAAAATCCCGATACCGACTCTATATGTTCGGCAGTTGCATACGCAAATCTCAAAAACCAGCTGAAGCCTGGCTGCTATGTACCAAAGCGTGCAGGACGTATTAATAATGAAACTGCCTTTGTTCTGGACTACTTCAAGATAGATACCCCTGATTTAATCGAAGACGTAAATACCCAGGTTATGGATATTGAATACCGTAAAACCCCGGGCGTAAAAGATAATATTTCAATAAAAGCTGCCTGGAAAATGATGCGGGAGTTAGATGTTGTTACGCTTCCTATTGTAGAACGCAATAACATTTTAGAGGGAATCATTACCATTAATGATATTGCAAAATCCTATATGGATGATTTTGAAAGCGATGTCATCTCCAAGGCAAAAACCCCCTATGCCAATCTGGTAGAGGTATTAGAGGGAACCCTGGTGTCAGGAAATCCACACAACCATATTATAAACGGCAAGGTAATTATCGGGGCTGCCAACCCACATTTAATTGAAAATATGATTTCCAAGGATGACATTATGATAGTAGGCGACCGTGTAGATACACAAATCTGTGGTATTGAAATGGGCGTAGGCTGCCTGATTCTCTGTCTGGATGCTCCTGTAAATCCACTGGTGCTCCAACTGGCAGCGGAACGGGAATGCAGCGTTATCACCACAAAGTTAGACACCTATACCGTTGCACGCCTCATCAACCAAAGCATCCCTGTCAAATATTTTATGAGAAAGGATAACCTGATTACTTTCCAGTTAGACGAAACGGTGGAAGCCATTAAAGAAATCATGTCTAAAAAACGTCACCGCGATTTTCCAATCGTGGATGACTGGGGACATTACTATGGCATGGTATCCCGCCGTAATTTACTTGCTCTCCGCAAGAAAAAAGTAATACTAGTGGACCATAACGAAAAATCCCAGGCTATAGACGGAATTGAAGATGCGGAAATCTGTGAAATTATCGACCACCACAGGCTTGGTTCTCTCCAGACTATTTCCCCTGTTTATTTCCGAAACCAGCCTGTGGGCTGTACCGCAACCATCGTATACCAGATGTATCAGGAAAACAACCAGCCAATCAGCAGGGAAATCGCCGGAATCCTATGTGCGGCTATCCTTTCGGATACCCTGCTTTTCCGCTCTCCAACCTGTACTTCGCTGGACAAAGCCTGCGCAGAACAACTGGCAAAAATTGCAGAAATTGATATGGAGGCTTTTGCCATGGAAATGTTTGAAGCGGGAAGCAGTCTAAAAAATAAAACGCCAGAAGAACTGTTTAATCAGGATTACAAGGCATTTCAGGTTGATAAAATGGGAATTGGTGTCAGCCAGGTGAGCTCCATTAACCAGCGGGAGTTAGACAATGTAGCCGCACTGATGCAGGAATATGTACCTGCTGCACTTCCTTCCATGCCAACCCAGCTTGTTTATGTTATGTTAACCAACATCCATAACCAGCGTTCTGACCTGTTAGCCTTTGGAGCCGATGCAGAAAAATATGCAGCAGAAGCATTTCATGTAGAAGCAGACAAGAATATCTGCCACCTTCCCGGTGTTGTTTCCCGTAAAAAACAGGTTGTACCTGCACTGGTCAGCCGGCTTCAGGAGGAATTATAAAATTTAAAAAACAGAAACCTTTCCTGTATTCTTTCATATACTAAGAGTATAGGAGGTGTACTATGTGCCAGATATGTAAATTAAGCAATACTGCAAAAGATTATTTAAGTGAATTCTACTGTATTCTGGATAGAATGATACAGGGTATGACCCAGGTTGATCTGACAGACAGCATTTCTTATAACTTTATTGTTCAGATGATTCCCCACCACCAGGCAGCCATTGAAATGTCAGAGAACATTTTAAAATACACCACATGGATTCCCCTGCAGAATATTGCCACGCAGATTATAACAGAACAGACAAAAAGCATAGAAGACATGGAAAAAATCAAATGCACCTGCGGACAGCTGTGCAATCCCCGGCAGGATTTATGTCTTTACCAGCGTCAGGTAAATCAGATTATGGATACCATGTTTTGTGAAATGGAACATGCCTGTAGCAGCAACCAAATCAACGGGAATTTTTTACGGGAAATGATACCACATCACAGAGGCGCCGTGAAACTGTCTGAGACGACTCTGCAATATGATATCTGTGATGGTCTGGTGCCAATCTTAAATTCGATTATCGTTTCCCAAAAGAGAGGAATCCGGCAAATGACAGAGCTGCTGCAATGCATGAAATGCTGATATCTACTTTACAAGATTTGCCTCGGTTACCTGCCCCTTTTCAAAATCCAATGCATTTTGCAGGGTAGTCTGGCTGATGGCGGCCAATGCCTCATGGGTCAAAAATCCCTGGTGGGAAGTCACAATGACATTTGGGAAGGATAACAGCCTTGCTGTGATGGAGGATTCTAACAGCTCATCCTCCCGGTTCTCGAACACATTTCGTCCCTCTTCCTCATATACATCTAATCCCACACCAAAGAACTTCTTACTGCGGATTCCCTGTATTAAATCCTCTGTATTGACAAGGGCACCTCTGGAAGTATTGACAAATACTACATCGTCCTTCATAAGTGCAATGGTGTCCTTGTTGATTAAATGATGTGTCTCCTCCGTCAATGGACAGTGCAGTGAAAGCAAATCACTTTGCTTTAACACCTCCTCCAATGACATATACTCTACAAAATCAAGGCTCTTGTTTGGATACATATCATAGGCAATAACACGCATACCAAATCCTTTACAGATTCTGCACATGGCTGCACCTATCTTTCCGGTTCCAATAATTCCGGCAGTCTTCTGATAAAAATTAATACCGGTCAGTCCCACAAGACTGAAATTATTCTCCCGCACCTTAATGTAGCTTTTATGCAAATGCCGGTTAACTGCAAGGGCAAGGGTCATGGCATGCTCTGCCACCGCCTCCGGTGAATATCCCGGCACACGTAAAATCGTCATACCATACTCCCTGGTCTTATCAAGGGCAACATTGTTAAAGCCGGCACACCGCAATAAAATCAGTTTAATTCCTATTTCATTCAGCTTTTCAATGACTGGTGCACTTAAATCTGAATTAACAAAGGCACAAATGGCATCATACCCCTTTGCCAGAGATATCGTCTTTAACGAGATATCGATTTCCTGATAGGTAATCTCTATTTCCGGATAATTCTTCAGTTCCTTATCAAAAGATTCCTTATCATAATTTGTAGCATCATAAAATAAAATTTTCATAGATGATGTTCCTCCTTCCCAGTTATCACATACTTTACTGACAAAACAATATCTTGTTCTATCATTCCCCTGTTTGTTGAAATCTATACTAGGGCGAATGTATACTATGTAGCAGATTATATCATTTTTATATCAAATTAGAAATTATGACAGTATAAAATTTCTTCTAAATATTAAAAGCACAGAAAACAATCGGTTAATACCCGGTTCTTTCCTGTGCTTTACCATATATTAATTGGATATATATTTATCCCTGCCTCTTAATCTTGCCATAGCTCTGGCAAGTGACGCACGGGATATGTGATATTCCATAATGCTCTGTTTCTGCTGAAGCTGTTCCCTGGCACGTTCCAATGCCGCCTCTGCACGGAATGCATCAATCTCCTCCGGCTTTTCAGCCGAATAAACTAATACATCCACTTTATTATGATTTACCTTCAAAAAACCAGATGACACAATAGCTGTCTGCCAGCTTCCGCCCGGCAGGCGGAACCGGATTTCACCGATTTCAATGGTGGTGGTCATCTGTTCATGGTTTGCCATAATAGCCATTTCTCCATCGTATCCCGGAAATACAAGCAATTCACACTCACCGTCATAGAATACTTTATTACATGCAATTATTTTTAAAGAAAAAGTGTTCATACTGCCATTCCTCTCCTAATTTTAAATGCATACCAGGTAATTTCGAAACTCAATTAGCTGGATATGCGGCTGCCTTTTCCTTCACATCCTCTATCGTACCTACATTAAAGAAGGCTGCTTCCGGATATGCATCCATTTCCCCATCCAATATTGCCTTAAATCCTCTAATGGTCTCTTTAACAGGAACAAATGCGCCCTTTACGCCAGTAAAATTTTCGGCAACATGAAATGGCTGGGACAGGAAACGCTGTACCTTTCTTGCCCGGTAAACCGTTAACTTATCCTCATCTGAAAGCTCCTCCATGCCGAGGATAGCAATAATATCCTGCAATTCCTTATATTTCTGTAAGATTTCCTGAACACGTCTTGCTACACTGTAGTGCTCCTCTCCCACCACATCTGCCTCAAGAATTCTGGAGGTAGACTCTAATGGGTCTACCGCAGGATAAATCCCCTGCTCTACAATCTTTCTGGAAAGAACCGTAGTGGCATCCAGATGTGAAAATGTTGTTGCAGGAGCCGGGTCTGTCAAATCATCTGCCGGTACATAAACTGCCTGCACAGAGGTTACAGAACCATCTTTTGTTGAGGCAATACGCTCCTGCAGTTCTCCTAAATCATTTGCCAGCGTCGGCTGGTAACCCACTGCGGAAGGCATACGCCCAAGCAATGCGGAAACCTCTGAGCCTGCCTGAACAAAACGGAATATATTGTCAATGAATAGCAGCACATCCTGCTTTTTTACATCCCTAAAATACTCTGCCATGGTAAGCCCGGTTTCTGCCACACGCATACGTGCACCGGGAGACTCATTCATCTGTCCGAATACAAGGGCAGTCTTATTGAGAACCCCTGATTCCTTCATTTCCATCCAAAGGTCATTTCCTTCTCTGGAACGCTCGCCAACACCGGTAAAAATAGAATAACCGCCGCTTTCTGTGGCAATATTGTGAATCAGCTCCTGAATTAACACCGTTTTACCAACACCGGCGCCACCGAATAATCCAATCTTTCCACCCTTTGCATATGGAGCCAGCAAATCAATGACTTTAATACCGGTTTCTAACATCTCCACAACCGGACTCTGATTTTCAAAGGTTGGCGGTTCCCTGTGGATACACCAGTGCTCTGCATCATCTAACGCCTCCCCATCATCCAGGGTTTCACCTAAAACATTAAACAAACGCCCCAGAGTTTTTTCCCCTACAGGAACCTGAATGCCTGCACCGGTTGCCGTAACCTCCATATCCCGGCAAAGACCCTCGCTGGCTGCAAGCATGATACACCGCACCACATTATGGCCGATATGCTGAGATACCTCCATCACACATTTCTTTCCGTTGTTCATTACATAAAGTGCCTCTTTAATGGACGGAAGATTCCCATTTTCAAATTCCACATCTATAACAGGCCCGGAAACCTGTACAATCTTACCTTTATTTTCCATCATACGAAATTTCACCTCGCTTGTTTCTTCTTTTTCAGTGCCTTGGCACCACCGATTACCTCAGTAATTTCCTGGGTGATTGCTGCCTGCCGGACACGATTATACTGTACCGAAAGCTCTCTCAACATTTCCTGTGCATTATTCGTTGCCGACTGCATTGCCAGCATTCTGGCATTTTCTTCACTGGCAGAAGCCTCCACCAGGGCACCATATAAAAATCCAGTTACATAATTATATACCAGCTTTTCCAGAACTCTTCTTGGGGAAGGATAAATCAAAAACCAGTCGTCCGCCTGATCCGCTGCTTCTTTATCATCATTTCCATGACCCTTTGCTGACTGTTCCAAAATTTCCTGCTTGATAAACTGATGTGTCTTTAACGGAAAAATCTGCTGGATTTCCACCTCTTCCTTCATGCTATTAACCATACGGGTATAAATAACCCAGACCTCATCCAATTCTTCCTTCTTATACATATCTACAATATACTCGGTCATAACCCGTGCACGGTGCATAGAAGGGTTATTAGCAGAAAACCGGAATTCCTCATCTACCGCGTATTTCTGGTTCCGGAAAAATTGTCTGCCAAGCTCCCCAACTACAAACATGCGGCAATCCTCTGCCTCATCCGCCAAACGCTGTGCTTCTTTCAGAACATTATGGTTATAAGCACCTGCCATGCCTTTATCACCTGTTATGATGATATATCCCTTCTTCTTAACCGTTTCCTGTAAATCACTGCCGCGGTTATCAAAATATAAATGCTGCATATCCGGAAAATGCAGTAAAATATCGGATATCTGTTCCTGCAATCCATAAAAATAAGGTTCTGTATCCTCCAGCTTCTGCTTTGCCTTCCTAAGCTTCATAGAGGACATCATATACATGGCTTTTGTAATCTTCATGGTATCCTGAATACTTTTTATACGATTCTGAATCTCCTTTGCATTTGCCATATTCTACTCTCCAATCCGTGTAACGCTTCACTATTCCTCATGATTTTTGAACGCATTTGCTGCCTCTATGATTGCTTCCTTTACATCCTCCGATAAATCCTTGGATGCCTCTAACTGACTGATAATTTCCGAATGCTTTGTATGAAAATCTGCCAGCAAATCGGTCTGGAACTGTTTTATCTTACCTACCTCTAAATCACTAAACACATGCGCATTTGCAGATACCAGTATAATTACCTGCTCTGCCATGCTAAGGGGATTGCCAAGAGGCTGCTTTAACAGCTCCATCAACGCACGCCCATGTGCTAATTGTTTCTTCGTATTCTCATCTAAGTCAGAAGAAAACTGGGTAAATACCTCCATCTCCCGGTATTGCGCCAAATCTATACGGATACTTCCCGCTGCCTTCTTCATTGCTCTGGTCTGTGCCGCACCACCTACACGGGATACAGAAAGACCCACATTTACCGCTGGTCTCTGACCGGAGAAAAACAACTCACTTTCCAAATAAATCTGTCCGTCGGTAATGGAAATTACGTTCGTTGGAATATATGCCGATACATCTCCTGCCTGGGTTTCAATAATCGGAAGTGCGGTAATGGAACCGCCACCGACCTCCGGTGTCAACCTGGAAGAACGCTCCAACAGTCTGGAATGTAAGTAGAACACGTCTCCGGGATAAGCCTCACGTCCCGGTGAACGCTCCAGTAACAGAGAGATTGCCCGGTAAGCCACCGCATGCTTGGAAAGGTCATCGTACACAATCAATACATCCTTCCCCTGATACATAAAATATTCAGCTAAAGCTGTACCGGAATACGGCGCAATATACTGAAGAGGCGCCGGATCGGATGCCGTTGCCGATACGATTATGGTGTAGTCCATGGCTCCATTTTTCTTTAATGTATTTACCAGCTTTGCAATCGTAGATGCCTTCTGCCCGATTGCCACATAGATACAGACCACATCTTTCCCCTTTTGGTTTAATATCGTATCCATTGCAATGGAGGTTTTACCAGTCTGACGGTCCCCGATAATCAACTCACGCTGTCCTCTTCCAACCGGAAACATGGAATCAATGGAAAGAATACCGGTTTCCATTGGCACAGATACTGACTTACGGTCCACAATACTTGGTGCAGAACACTCCACCGGCCGGAAACCTTCCGCTGTAATATCACCCTTTCCATCCAGCGGATTTCCCAGTGCATCAATAATTCGTCCCTTAAAGTCCTCACCTACAGAGATTCCTGCCATTTTACCAGTACGGACAACACGGCTTCCCTCTTTAATCTCCGTGTCTCTTCCAAACAGAATGACACCAATCTCATCCCTTCTTACATCCTGTACCATTCCCTTCACGCCGCTGTCAAAGAGAACAATCTCGCCATAAAATGCATGGTCAATGCCATCTATATTGGCAATTCCATCACCTACCCAGTTGACAACACCGATTTCCTTATCCCTGGCTTCCAATTCAAAGTCTTCAATATTACTCTTAAGAATAGAAATAATGCCTTCTTCACTGGCAATCGGACCATCCGAAGATTGTACTGCCTTTGCAATCCTTTGCTCTAACTGTTCAATCCGCCCTCTCTCACTCCAATCATATTCTTTCGTTCCGACACGGAGAATAAAACCGCTTTTTAGAGATGCATCTTCCTTACATTCTATAGAAATATCCGAATTGTTAAATTCTTTTCCCAGAAACCTTTGAATACCTGCCAGCTGCTCCTCTGTTGGCGGAGTTACATAAATAAGAACCGCCTGTTCTTCTTTTGCAGAAGGCTTCCTGTCAAGCTCAGTAAATGCCTGGATTATCTCATCCCATAGATTAAAGTCACCATTATCACATAACACCTTTAAAAAACTACGGATTTCTTTCGGAAACACCCTTTCAATAACCATGTGCTTTTTTTCAAGCAGCACAGTTGGATCTTCAAATTCCAACCGGATTTGAGGAACAGCCTCAAGAATATCTTTCACCTGCTTAAGGATTTCTTTCGGAGTCTCCGCCTTCTTTAAATCATTTGCATAATCAACCGCTGCCTGAATCACGCTTCATCACCTGCTTTGTCTAAAAATTTGCTATATAATACTCTGTCTGCCTCTGCACCCTTTTTTTCACCTGCTACCTTTACTGCCGCATCTACAACCAGGTCTGCAATCTCCTTTTCGGCTTTTTTAATAATCTGTGCCTTCTGGTTTTCAGCCTCTGTCACTGCATCCTTCCTCACCTGCTTTGCAGTCTTTTCAGCATCCTTAATAATCCGCTGATATTCTGCGTCTGCTGATTTCTTAGCCTCTCTCAGCACCTGCTTCTTCTCCGTTTCTGCATTTGCCAAGGATACTTCATACTGCGCCTTCATTTCCTCTGCCTGGGATTTGCTGGCTGCAGCCTCTTCAAACCGACGGTCTGCCTCTTCTTGTCTCTCTGCAATAATCTTTTGTACCGGCTTAAATAAAAACACCCTCATTGCAATGAAAAGAACCAAAAGGTTAATTATGGTAAATAATAAATTCCAATCTACCCGGAGCATCTTACCAACCTGCCTTTCCTATTATTTTAACATTACAATAACCATCAATGCGATAACAAAACCATAAATAGCGGTTGCCTCTGCAAGGGCACAACCAAGAATCAATGTCTTGTTAATCTTACCCTCTGCTTCCGGCTGTCTTGCAATTGCCTCTGCTGCCTTACCGGTTGCAATACCAATACCAATACCTGCTCCAAGTGCTCCTAAAACTGCGATACCTGCTCCAATTGCGATTAATGTATTCATATTATTTTTCTCCTTTTCCATAAAAATCTGCGCCGGTTTTCTCTTTCCTATCTTACAAGGAAAACCAGGCATAAATGTTAATTGTTCTGCTGTCTGCTTACTCGATTGCCTCGCTGATGTACAGTGATGTTAAAAATACAAACACATATGCCTGAAGCAATCCGTCAAACAAATCAAAATACAGACTGAAAACGGCCGGCAGAAATACCGGGACAAGCATTTTTATCAGCTCCATAATAACAAATGCACCTAACACATTACCAAAGAGACGCATACAAAGCGATAACGGTCTTGTAAATACTTCAAGAACATTAATCGGCGTTACAATGGCAATGGGCTCCGTAAACTTATGTAACCATTTTTTTACACCGTGATGATAGATACCGGCAGCCTCTACCAGAACAATGCTCATCAAAGCCAGTGCAATGGTAACATTTAAATCCTTTGTAGGGGACTTCATTCCGAAAAGACCAATGATATTGGATACCCCAATATACAAAAGCACCGTTGTCAGATAAGGTACATACACCCTGCCCTCCGGTCCAATCATTCCCTCTACCATTCCTGTCAATTTGGTGACAATCAGTTCTGCCACTGCCTGACGTTTACTGATGTGGTCAAGCTTCATATTTCTCGTCAGAATGATTGCTGCCAAAATAAGAATTGCCATGATAATCCATGTGACAACAACGGATTCCGACACATCAATCCCTCCAAAAAGGGGAATTGTAAAAACTGTCTCACACTCCAGCTCCTCCATCAGGTTTTTTGCCAGATTATCCAAAAAACCATCTCCTTATCTCTTTACTTTGGTTCTAACAGAGTTTATAATACTTTTTGCAAGATGTAAAATATATATTTAAGATAGCTGTCATATCATAATGACATAAAAAAGGAGTACCCATATGGATATTACATACGACTACTACAGAATTTTTTATTACGTAGCAAAATACAAAAGCTTTACCCGTGCCGCTTCCATTTTATTGAATAACCAGCCCAACATCACCCGCTCCATGAACAATCTGGAAAAGCAGCTGGGCTGTACTTTATTTGTCCGCTCTAACCGTGGAATTACTCTGACACCAGAGGGGAAAAAGCTATATAACTATGTTGCCATTGCATATAAGCAGCTCCATCTGGCAGAATTAGAACTTGCCAATTCCAGCAGCCTGGAAAGCGGAACCATTACCATCAGTACAAGTGAAACGGCTCTTCACGGAATCCTGCTGGCAGTTTTAAAGGATTTTCACAATGTCTATCCGGGAATCCATATCCATATTCTCTCCCATACCACACCTCAGGCCATACAGGCTGTCAGAAATGGTCTGGCAGATTTTTCTGTAGTCACAACTCCTACCAGAATACAAAAGCCATTTAAAGAAACGAGAATTAAGGAATTTCATGAGGTTTTAGTGGGCAGTAAAAAATACGCCTATCTGGCAGAAACAAAGCATCACCTGTCTGATTTGCAGAAATATCCAATGGTATGTCTCGGCAAAGATACCATGACCTATAATTATTTTTCGGATATTTTTTTAAGAAAAAATATCGCCCTGAATCCGGAGGTAGAGGTTTCCACCTCCGACCAGCTTCTGCCGGTTATCACCCATGACTTGGGCATCGGTTTTGTTCCGGATTTCTTATTGGATGACCACATAAAAAATGAAGAAGTATTTGAAATCCCACTGGCTGAGACATTACCTCCACGCCATATATGTCTCGTGGAGGATTCCGGACATCCCCTTAGTGTAGCCGCCACAAAGCTAAAGGATATGCTGGCAGCTGCACAGTAACTATTTTATTCCCTCTCCGCCTTCTTCTTCAAAAGCTGGTTCATATCAAGCTTATCCGACACTGCCATATTCTGCCCGTTTTCCGTTTTTTCCTCTTCTTTTTGTTCTTTCTTTTCTTTCCGTTCTTGCTTTTCCGGCTTCTTCACCCTTTCCTTTGTCGTGCTTTTCTCCGCTGCAATTTCCTCTGTCTCCCGTTTATCAGGAACCTCTGCTTCTTCCACATGGATTATGGTTTCTGCCCTTTTCTCTGCATTTTTTCGTTTCCTGCTGTTTCTTTTTGCCATCGCAGTTATTCTCTCACGAAACCCTTTTGTATTTCCCCACAGGTCAATGGAAAACCTTCTGATTATAATATCCAGCAGAAACAGAAAAATTGCCAGAATCAGCAGCGGCACGGTAAGGGAAACTCTTGATTTTACTGTATTCTGATTCTGCTTCCAGATGTTGTCGGATAATGTAATCTCCTGCCCCCCTGCCTGTTTAACAAAGGAAGCCAAATCTGTATCGCTATCAGAAAACTGGTATTCCGCAGAATACTGGTTGGCATAAGCAGTATTATAATTTTTCACAATTTCCTCACCGTACATTTTACGGATGCTTACATTGTAAACCCCAACCTCTGACACATCTAAATCTGTCACAAAAACACCTGGCTTTATTGCATCCAGAGATACTTCCTCTGCATTTCCATTTTCATCTGTTACCACCGCTTTCACTTTCGTATCTTTGTCATAGTCCTTTGTCTGATAGGTGATGGACGCCGTATTGCCCTCTTTTACCACCTCAAGGTCATCCTCACCAAGCTCTGAATCCGAAATCACATAATGAATGATATTCGACCAAAGCATCGGATAATTGTCCCATGCAGCATACTGGGCAGTCCACTCATTATTTCCGTCACTGTTCCATGCCACTGTCCTTCCCAGACCATACTGCCATGTACTGAGTACAGGGTCCTCCCGGTCTGATTCTAATATCACATCTGCCATCTGTTTTGCTGTTGCCGCCACATATCCGAGAAGCGCCGGACATCCGTCATCCATTACCCCCTTCAATATCTCATGATTGCTTGTAATAGATGGATAAAATTCCTCATTAATCAGATAGGTATTTGTAGATAGATAGACCTCCTGGGCAAAAATTCTCGGAATAGAGTTATTGACATCCGTATAATAAAATCTTCCTCCACATTTTTCTGCGATATACCGAAGAGTCTGCTGGTCGGAACCACTTCCCACTGCAACGGTAGATACTGTGATTCCTGCCTCGTTTATCTGATTTAAAAGACTATCATACTGATTAAAACCATCCTGTCCATCCGTCAATAAGATTATATGCTTAAGCTTTGCATCACTTTTTAAAATCTGTTCATATGCCTGCTGCAGAGCAGGATAAATGCTGGTTCCACCTCCGTAACCAATGGAACTGATATCCTCTTTAATCTGTTCCATATCAAGTGCCTCTTTCATCGGTACAATCCAGTGATAGGTATCATCAAAAGCCAGTATTCCTATTTCATCATTGCTCCTCAACTCAGATACTCCGGAAAGCGCCGCCTGCTTCGCCAAATCCAAGCCTGTTACAGATGTATTTTCTTCTGACGGACTGGTCATACTTCCGGATTGGTCAATAGCCATCACCATTGCCATCTTTGGTATTTCCTTCTCTCCCTGTAAATCCATATTCACTGGAAGAATCTCCTCTAATACCGTATCCCGGTATCCCCCTAAAGCAAAGCTGTTCTCCCCGCCGATACAGATATATCCACCAGCATAATCCTTCACATAGGACTGCAGGGCATTGACAAAGCCTTCCCTCAAATCATCATAGTGTACATCCAGTGTAATAACTGCCTTATATTGATTAAGCCCTGACAACGTAATCGGTGTCCCCTTTGGAGTGACCTTATCATAATCAATATTCGCTGCGGTTAAAACCTTTTCAAATTCATTTCCTTCCTCTGCTTTACCCTCTATCAGCAATACCTTAGGCTTCGCTTCAATCTCCGCAAAGGTCACGTAAGTGTTATTGACTGAAATGGTATCCTCCTGGGGCTCAATCACCGCCTTATACTGGGCAATTGTCCCTTCTTCTCCCACATCCTCAAAAACAAACTGATTCTCCCCCCTGGTCAGATGAATATTCTGCTGACCCTTGGTTACCCGCCCAGCATACAGGGAAAGCAGGGCATCTGTCTCCACATTGGAGGTTATGGATACGGTAACATTATAATGGTCTCCTGCGTGAATCACATTCGGTACGGACAGACTGCTGATGTACACTTCACTATTTCCGCTGATGCTGTCCTTCATGGCGATGGATAAAAGTTCCACTTCACTGCCCTTTAATGTGGTCGCTGCAAGGCTCATGCTGCCCTCATTTTCACTTCCATCCGTGATTAGAACCAGCCGTCTGGTCACACCCTCATCAAACATGGAACAGGCGGTTGTCACTGCCTTTTCAATATTAGTGGCAGCTGTAACCGGATTCACCGTAAACCTTGAAAACATTTTTTTATCTGAAAGAAACTGCTCTACCGCCGTATCCTTTCCAAATGCCACAATACCGAAAAGATTCTTATCCGGCATGTCCTGTACCGTGTCCTTTAAATACTGTTCTACCTCCTCCAGATTGCCAGACATACTGTCCGAAACATCTACTAGGAAAATGGTCTCACACCTCTTCTGCTTTTTGGGCACCGATACCCCCGCCATTGCCAGAATCATCACAAGCAATACCAGTAAGCGGACCACAAGAAATTGTTTCTTCTTCGTGGAATTCACCTGCTTTACATAGACAATCCACTCTACTGCCAACAGCAAAACGGCTAACAGCAGTAACAGGTTCCGTATCGCTCTGCCTCCGGTTTTCTTTTTATTCCGGCTTCCTTCTATGGATACACTGTCTACCGGTGCAACATCGGACTCTTCTGTAACCGGAAAATTGGAAAACTCCGTTTCCTCTGCTTCCGTCCCCAACAATGCCTCACTAAGCTGGGACATAAAGATTGGAAATTCTGTCTGCAGGGCAAGGTCCGTATTATGGATATCAAATCCCAAAACTCCAACCTTATGTCCCTCTGCCACTCCATAATAGCCTGTAATCCCGCCGTCTCCTGTCTTTAAAAACGGAACTGCCCAATCTGGCAATTCATAGGTATATGCCCTTGTAATGCCAAAAGAATATTCTTCTATATATTCCGTAACCGGACTTTCCTTAAAATACAAAACCGTATCCGTTTTTTCGGAATCCTTTATCATATAGCCTGCATCATAAAAATCCCTGTCATAGTTAAGGAACAAAAATGCCGCTCCCTCTGCAAGCCTGCCGGTATCCAGTTCCTGTGGCAGAGAAATTCCATCTAATACATATAAGTCATAGGTATCTGTATCCTGCTCCAGTACACGGATATCATCTGACTTATAAACCGTTACACTGTCATCTAAGGACAATGCTTTTTCTAAAAATACATTTCCCTCCGATAGCAGCAGTACTTTTTTCTCTGTGTTGGCTGTCACGGCAATACTCTGGCTGTTATCCGCAGTCAAGCTATCCTTTTCGCTTAATTCTGCCTTTAAAACCACACTGCCGTCCATGGCAATATTCTGCTTCTTAAAATATACTGTTTCGCTTTCCTGCGGTTGTATCGTTACTGTCTGGACATCTGCAATATCTGTATTCACATAGAGACTGACATCCTGCGTTACCTCTTCCTCTCCATAATTGGTAATCCTGCAGAGTGCTTCTACACCATCCGTCTCTGCGGAATAGTTTACATAATCCAGAGAACAATTGCTGCCCTTTGAATATACATCCTCCACAATCAAAGCAGCCTTTGTATTGCTCTTCGTCCATATATCACTTGAAAAATCCGTATCGGTGTAGCAGATAATCTGCACATTTTCCATATCCGCTATTACTGAATTGACAACTCCTGCCGCTCCATCCAGCGTTCCTGCTTCCAATGTCTCCTCTATTTCATTAAGACGTTTCTTCAGTGTAGTTTTATCCTTTCCCTGGTAGACAACTGACGCCTCCGCTCCACAGGAAATCAGCGTAACCATGGTGTTTTCACTCAGCTGGTCAATCTCTTTCTTAGCCTCTTTGATGCTGTGCTCCAACCGGGTGTCTTTTTCGTCATAAAGATACTGCATACTGGCGCTATTATCCATTACAAACACTGTATTTTCCTGTAGCAGCCCGCCCTTTTTCAACACCGGTGCCATCAGTGCAAAAATCAGAAGCAGCATAAGAAGAATTTGTAAATACATTAGAATATTCTGTTTTAATTTTTCAAAAGGAGTTTTTGCCTCTAAGTTTTTGTATATCTCCTGCCACAGCATAGTGGAGGAAAAAGGCTCGTCTTTGACCCTTTGCTTTAATAGATATAGTAAAATGATGACCGGCACCAAAACAAGAAATGCCAACGGCCATAAATTCTGTACTGTCATAAAACTCCTCCTAATCCCACAGAGACAAATAGCTACATTTTCTGCATAATTCCTGAAAATCCATGCAGCATTTCATAAATCAAATCCCCGTCTGACCGCATAAAAATGTAATGTGCACCATACTTTCCTGCAAGTGTCTGCAACCGGCTTCGCAAATCCTCCACCTGTTCTTTATACTTTTTGATGGTTGCGTTGGACATGGTAATCTTAACACGTTCATCCGTTTCCATATCCAGAATATTAAGGGTTCCCTCATAATTTATATCCATTTCCTCTCTGGAAAGTATCTGTATCAGAACAACCGCCTGCTTTTTGTATGCCAGATATTTCATAGCCTCTTCGATTCCCTCCCTGTCAAGGAAATCACTGATAATAATAGAAACTCCTCCTGTTTGTACCTGCCGGGATAGAATGGTTTTATTTAATGTCGTCTTTCCATCAAAAACGATACGGTTCAAATCATTTAGTACATGGGAAAATGCAGCCCCACCCGTTACTCCCTTTCCCCTGGTCAGGGAATTTTCCTTCATCTCATTGATATAAACACGGTCTAAATTATTTAAGATAATATAGGAAAGGGCACCTGCCACCTGCAGCGCCAGCTTTGATTTTGACACCCCGCCAAAACACATGGAACGGCTGGTATCAATAAATATTTGAAAAATCCCTTCCTTTTCCTCCATAAACTGCTTGATATACAATTTATCAGTACGTCCATAGGCATTCCAATCAATCCGCCGGATATCATCTCCCAGCATATATTCCCGGAAATCAGAAAACTCTACAGAGGAACCCCGGGCACTGGATTTTCGTATGCCACTCATTCCCTGGCTCAACCTCATATTCAGACTCATTTTAAGCGTATTCAATTTTTCAAAAAATCCCTTGTCGAAGGTTACTGATTCCATCCATACACCTTTCCGGCTTTACGTCCTCTGCCTTCTATACAGTCTTGATTTCGTCTATAATTTCTCTAATCACGTTATCCGCTGTCACTCCATCCGAAATTGCCTCAAAATTAAGCGCCAGACGGTGTCTTAATGCCGGATATGCCACAAAGCGGATATCTTCAAAGGCAACATTATATCTTCCCTCCATAAATGCCCTTGCCTTGGCTGTCTTTACAATCGCCTGTGCTGCACGGGGGCTTGCTCCATTTTGAACATATTTTTTTGTTGTCTCCGGTACATCCGGATGCTCCGGATGAGTCGCCACCACTAAGGATAACGCATAATCCATGACTGCATCTGCAATCGGCATATCCCGGATTGCAGTTCGGATTTCTACAATGTCCTCACCATTCATCACAGGCGTTAACTCTGCCTTCTGATTTGTAACCGTAATATCCATAATCTCCTTCAACTCTTCCTTACTTGGAAATTCCACCAACAGCTTAAAGAGAAAACGGTCAAGCTGTGCCTCCGGAAGGGGATAGGTTCCTTCATTCTCAATCGGATTCTGCGTCGCTAATACCATAAATGGCTTGGGCAGCTCGTAGGTAGTCTTACCTACCGTTACTGTCTTCTCCTGCATCGCCTCTAACAAAGCCGACTGGGTCTTCGGGGTGGCACGGTTAATTTCATCTGCTAGTACAATATTGGCAAACACAGGACCCGGCTCAAACTGGAAAACATTATTGCCCTCCTCCTTAATAATCAGGTTGGTTCCCGTAACGTCTGCCGGCATCAAATCCGGCGTAAACTGGATTCTGGAAAAGCTGGTGGAAAGAACCCTTGAAACGGCCTTCACAAGTTCCGTTTTTCCAAGTCCCGGCACACCCTCTAACAAAACATTGCCATCGGAAAGAATTGCCAGCAGCACCTGACGGATAATATCCCGCTGCCCGATAATTCCCTTTCCAATCTCTTCCTCACAGGATTTTATTTTTTTAACCATTCCCTGTAATATCTCTTCATTTATCATACTTGCTCCTTTCCACTCCTAAACATATTTAAGTGTTTGCGAAACTCTCTCTTTTCAAAAGCATAGTTGTGTAAAATAAACAACTCCACAAACAGGGTACTTTGGAGCCGTCAGTACTTGCATTTCA
>ULOF01032049.1_pt1 | contig 89059 bp, 61 predicted proteins | sample 1952371 | NCBI WGS metagenome assembly ULOF01 (sample SAMEA4835597, study PRJEB28245) | human gut metagenome | biome: gut microbiome; material: fecal sample | place: Denmark | collected 2008 | reverse complement strand
TTAAAAACCCCAACGAATTATATAGAACCAAAATAAAATGATTCAATCGAATCATTTTATTTTTTACTTTCTTCAATAGTATAACTTTCTTTATCATATAAGGAAGGGCTATCTTTTAATTTGCTATTAAACTCTTTAGCAAACTCAGTATTATCATCATACTTTCTTTTTATGTCATTCTTTAATTTTGTAGAATTGTTAATAAGCTTGTTATTCATTTTTTTACCTCACTTTATTATATGTAAATTTTATATATATATTCAACATAATACAAATTTCTATTTGCGTTGTAAAAAAATATATTTTATGGTATAATATATATATAATAAGAACTAAGCGGGGTGTTGACATGAAAAGTATGTTTATAACATTTGAAGGCAACGATGGTAGCGGAAAATCAAGTGTGATTGAAGCAATTAGAGAAGAACTTACTAAAAGAGGCTACGATATTGTTTTAACACGCGAACCAGGTGGAAGCAAAATTGCGGAAAAAATAAGAGAAGTAATTTTAGATGTAGATAACACTGGAATGGATGATAGAACAGAAGCATTGTTATATGCCGCAAGTCGTAGAGAACATTTACAAAAAACTGTTATACCTGCTTTAAAAGAAGGAAAGATTGTACTATGTGATAGATTCATTGATTCTTCACTAGCATACCAAGGGTTTGCAAGAGGTATCGGTATAGATGAAGTATATAATATGAATCTTTTCGCAACAGAAGGAATGCTACCAGATTTAACATTATTGATATGTGTAAGACCAGAAATAGGACTTGAAAGAATAAAAACAAATCATAGAGGTTCATACGATCGATTAGAAAATGAAAAATTAGTTTTTCATCAAAAAGTATATCAAGCATATTTAGAAGTGCAAAAAAAGTTTCCTAATCGAATTATAATTATTGATGGTGAAAAAACCAAAGAAGAAGTAAAAAAAGCATCTTTAGAAGTAGTGCTTAAATATCTTGGTGATAAATAATATGAAGAACGAAGATTTATTCAAATATCAAGAAGAAGCAATGACACTTCTTACTAAAGCATACAAAAAGCAAAAATTTGCGCATGCATATTTACTTGATGGCGAAAATGGCACGGGAATAACTGATGCCGCAATATATATGGCAAAGCAATTAATATGCAAAAAAGATAATGCACCATGTATGGAATGTGATGATTGCAAACAAATAGACGCAAAGACTCATCTAAATTATATATATATTGAACCAGAAAATGATACTATAAGAAAAGAACAAATAGAAAAACTAATTCATGATTTTTCTATGACTTCCTTAGATGGTACACCTCAAGTATATATTATTCAATCAGCAGATAAGATGAATACATCTGCTTCAAACGCATTATTAAAATTTTTGGAAGAACCGATTCCCAATAGATATGCATTTCTAACAACAAATAACCATAGTAGAATGTTAGATACAATCGTATCAAGATGTCAAACGATTCATTTCAAACCAATACCTAAAGAGTATTTAGTAGAACAATTAAAATCTTTTGGCGTAGAAAGTGATATTGCTTATGTTATTTCTTACTTAACTACTGAAACTGATGTTGCAATGAAATATATTGAAGATGGTAAAGTTTTAAATTACTTAACTGTTGCAAAAAAAATTATTGATAAAGATTTAAAAAATAAAGATCCATATATTGAATACTATCGAAATAGACAAATGTTTATTGAAGAAAAAGATAAAACATATCATCGTTTCTTTCTTGATGTGTTAGTGCTTATTTATCAAGAACTATTGAAAAAAGCAAATAATATGAATGAAAAATACTTTGTTGATATTTTGAACATTTTGCAACCAGAAGAAATCGATAAAGAACAAATTATAAATAAACTAGAGTTAATAAATTTATATCAAGAAAGATTTAACTATTATGTGAATATAGACTTACAATATGCTAGTTTATTTTCAAAATTATAGGAGGGACTTATGAAAACTATAGTCGGTATCCAATTTAAAGGTGGAGGCAGAGTATATTACTTTGACCCATTGGAATATACATTTAAACGGGGTGATTATGCCATCGTTGAAACCGTAAGAGGTTTAGAACTTGGGTTAGTAGCAATTGGTAATCGTGAAGTAGAAGATGAAGATTTAGAACACGAATTAAAACCAGTAATAAGAATGGCTACACCTCATGATTTAGAACAAGAAGAAAAAAATAATGAACTTGCTAAAAAGAGCTTTGAAATATTTAAAACGTATGTAAAAGAATTTGATTTAGATATGAAACCTCTTTACTGTGAATATACAATTGATTCTAGTAAAATAATATTTTATTATTGTGCTGATGATCGTGTTGATTTTAGAGAACTACTAAAGGTATTAGCTCCAAAATTTAGAATAAGAGTTGAACTAAGACAAATAGGAACACGTGAAGCCGCAAGGGTAATTGGTGGTATAGGTAGTTGTGGCAGAGAACTTTGTTGCAAAACTCATTTGGTAAATTTTGATTTTGTTACTATGAAGATGGCTAAAGAACAAGGTATGTCACTTAACACCAGCAAAATTAGTGGTATATGTGATAAACTTATGTGTTGTATTGCTTATGAACATGAACTTTACAAAGAATTAAAGAAAGAAATGCCAAGCGTAGGACAAATGGTAAAAACTCCAACTTGTGATTGTTGTAAAGTAGTATCTGTTGACTATTTGAAAAAAATGGTAAAAACTAATGAAAATCCTAATGGTGCACCAACCTGCCACAATGCAAGTGAAGTTGAAGTAATTAATTTCAATAAAGAAGTAAAAGATGAATCTAAACTTGTCGCATCCATTGAAGACGAAGTAATAGAAATAGCAGATGATAACACTAACACAGCAGATGAATATGAAACAGCTTCAATAGAAAAAGAAGAACCTAAGACAACAAACAACAATCATCAACGCAAATATCATAATAAAGGAAAACAAAATAGTGGCAAAGGCAAGAGATGAAATCATTAATGATTTATTAGGATATGAAGGTTTAAAGATAATACAAAGACCGGATATTTTCAACTTTTCACTAGATTCTACAATTCTTGCGGACTTCGTTACTATTAAAATGAAGGATAAGAAAATAATAGATTTAGGATGTGGAAATGGGTATATTCCCATTTTTCTAACATTAAGGACTAAGGCAAATATAATTGGTGTAGAAATCCAAGAAGAAATTGCAAATATAGCTAAAAGAAGTGTTGAATTAAACAAACTAGAAAATCAAATTGAAATTATCAATATTGATTTAAAAGAATTGCATAAACAATTTGGACCTTCTTCATTTGATGTTGTTGTAACTAATCCACCATATTTTAAATATCAAGAAAGTAGTAATATTAATGAAAGTATTTACCAAACAATTGCAAGGCATGAAGTAAAAGCAACTCTTGATGATGTAGTAAAAGAAGCTAGCATTTTGTTAAAAGATGGCGGTACATTTGCAATGGTACATAGAGCCGAAAGAATGGTAGAAATTTTATCAACAATTTCAAAATATAACTTAAGTTTAAAAAGACTTCGATTTGTTTATCCTAAAACTACATCAAAAGAATCACTTGCAATATTAGTAGAAGCAAAGAAAAAAGGTGGCGACGGCGGTTTAAAAGTATTAAATCCGTTATATGTCGAGAATGCAAATGGAACTTATACAGAAGAAATATTAAAAATATTTAATTATAAAAAGGATGAAAAAGATGCTAGTAAGACAAAAAACATATGAAGAAAATAATGCAAAGTTATATATGGTAGGTGTACCAATTGGTAACTATGATGATATGAGTTATCGTGCTGTAGAGACATTAAAAAATGTTGACATCATATTTTGTGAAGATACTAGAGTTACACTAAAATTACTAACTTATTTTAATATTTCCAAACCATTAAAAAGCTATCATACATTTAATGAAAATGAAATCACTGATATTTTAATTAACTACATTGAAGAAGGCAAAAATGTTGCGGTGGTAAGTGATGCGGGAATGCCAATAATTAGCGACCCTGGGTATGTTGCAGTATTTGAAGCAATCAAAAGATCCATCGATGTTGTTGTTATACCTGGTCCAAGTGCATTTGTCAGTGCCCTTGTTGGAAGTGGAATATCTTCTAGAAAAATATACTTTGTTGGCTTTCTAAACAGTAACGATAATAAAAGAAAAAAAGAACTTGAAAAATTAAAAGATTTGGAAGAAACATTAATAATGTATGAATCTCCACATCGCATAAGAGAAACATTAGAAATGATTTCAGAATTAATGCCAACACGTAATATATGTTTAGCAAGGGAACTCACTAAAAAGTATGAAGAATATTTACATGGTACCGCAAGCGAGATTCTAGAAGTGATAGATGAAATAAAAGGAGAAATTGTTTTAATTATTGATGGCGCAACAACTAAGGAAATAAAGTCAGATTTGATTTCTCTTTCTGTTCAAGACCATATGAATCATTATCTTGAACAGGGTATGGATGAAAAGGAAGCAATGAAAAGCGTTGCTAAAGATCGTGGCGTCTCAAAAAGTATAATTTACCAACAAATAAAGAGAAAATAAAAAGTAATGATCCTTCTGGATTATTACTTTTTTAGTATAAATATAAAAATATCAAATAGGAAATAATTATAAAAGCAAAATATAATAGAAAACGCAAAAAAAGAAGGAAATCGATTAAAAAAACTAAAAAAAGCCAAAGATAAAAAAATTAAAAAAGTTTAATATAAGCGTTTTCATTGTGTCAGACAAGCAATTGCTATTAAAAAAAGCGCAAAAAGTGCTATAATATATAAGTAAAATAGATACCAAAATAGATGTCTAAAAAGGAGGTTTCTTGAATGAAAACAAGGAAATATGCGATTATAACTGGCATAATTATTCTATTAATGTGCCTAAGTGGTTGTAAAAGCAATAAATATGATAAGTCCGGTGTTAAAGTAGTATTTGAACTAGAAGGTGGCACGTATCAAAATTCAACTCTTCCTGTTGTTTATTATTACAATTTTAAAACCGACAAAAACTATCTCATTACTGACCCGACGTCAATTACTGATAAAGCAATTACCCGACCTAACTACGATTTAGAAGGTTGGTATACCGAAAAAGAATATATAAATAAATGGAATTTTGAAACAGATCGCGTTTCAAAAGAAGGCATTACCCTCTATGCCAAATGGAAAAAGAAAGTGTCACATACTTTCAACTTGTGCTATAAAAATACTAAAGGAGAAATAGTAACACTTGGAAGTTATGATGCAAGTAACGGTAAAACATTCCCAGAAACTTGGGGTTACAAGAGTATTAGTAAGGTTAAATCACCAGAATATGGTTATACGGCAATTGCTTATGTAGATGAAAATGGTGATCCATGGGATATGAATTATAAACATCCTGGTGGAGAAGAAAGCCTAGCAATAAACATTTATCTTAAGTGCATTAAAGGTATATATACAGTGGTGACTACTCCACAAGAATTGATTTCGGCAAAGAAAAATAACATTTATTTGGCAAATGATATTGACATGAATGGAGCTGAATTCAATATTTTAGATTATGGTAAAGAATTTGAAGGCAATGGATATACAATTTCAAACTTCAGTTTAAGCTATGATGCTAGTAAAAATGCTCTAAAGGAGGACTTAGAAGATAATTCACGTAAAAGTTTGTACATAACTATTTTTGGCGATTGCAAAAACGCTGTAATCAAAAATGTCAACTTTGAAAATGTATCTATAAGTATAAAAACAAAATATAAACCAACTTACAAAATCTATGTACTTCCTCTTGCAAAGACATTGGAAAACACAAAGATTGAAAATGTTAAATTTAGTGGTAGTGTTACAATTGTAGAATTACCAGAAGAATTTAACAAAGAAACTAACCTCATCGTTGTTACAGATGAAATATATTATAGCAAAGATGACAAATCAACAATTGAAAATTGCGGAATCAAATTAAATGAAAAACCAAATTAAAAAGGAGAATAAAAAATGAAATTTAAGAATCTAAATTTAAAAAGAACATTTGCAATAATTTCTACAGCAATTTTAGTATTTTTTGCTGCAAGCTGTAAAAAGTGTAAAAGTTGCAAACCTGAAGAAGAAAGAGGTGTTCGTTATGACAATGAAACATCAACATTAATTTTTTCTACACAAGAAGTAGATGGTGTTTTTAACCCATTCTTCTCTACATCAGGTACTGATAGTAACGTTGTAGGTATGACACAAATAAGTATGCTTTCTAATGATAAGAATGGTAAACCAACTTATGGAGACAAAGAAGCAGTAGTTACAAAAGACTTACAATACTTTACAACTGGTTCAAGAGAAGCAGGAGACCAAATTACAACATATTATTTTGTTTTAAAGAACAATGTAAAATTCTCAAATGGTTCTCCATTAACAATTAAAGACGTTTTATTTAACTATTATGTATACTTAGATCCAGTTTACACAGGTTCTAGTACAATTTATTCAACAGATATCGTTGGATTAAAAGAATATAGAACACAAAATGAATCTGAGACTGAACAAGAAGCATTCAAAGAAAGATTTAAAGATGAAGCAGAAAAACGTATTGAAGCACTTTCTTCTGCTGCAAACGATATCTTTAAATATCATAAAGGTGAATCTATCAGTGTTGAAAAATTTAAACAATATTTACAAGAAGAATATGTATCTGTAGATGAACAATATGAATATGCTGTAAAAGACTTCGAAAAAGCTATAGCATTATTCAAAGAAGAACTTTTAAGTGACTTTAATAATGCATCTGATACATATCAAAACATTACATTTACTGATAAAGATGGAACCCTTTACAAAGATTTATTAACAACAAATGTTGAAGCTTTCTTATATAACGAAGGATACTTAACATGGGATAAAAAAGAAGCTAAACTTGTTTCAAGTTTAACTAACTCTCCTGAAGAATTAAAGAATTGGACAAAAGAACAAGCAATTAATACTGTATATCAAGATAAAATTCCTAACTCAATTGAAGAAGTTATTAGTTTCTGGGGGACTGCTTCACAATTATATGATTTCATAGTAAACGAAGCAATGTCTGAATACTTCAGACTTAATGGTAAAAAGATTAAAAACATTTCTGGTATCACTTTCGCAAACTTAGAGGGTTCTGTTGAAGTAAATGGTGTCACATATGCAAAACCTGAATATAACGAAGATGGTTCTGTTAAAGATGGCTACAATGAAGTTTTATGCATAAAAATTCACAATGTTGACCCTAAAGCTATTTGGAACTTTGCTATTGGCGTTGCACCAATGTATTACTATTCAGATGAAGCACACATTAAGGCATTTGATTATAAAAATAATTTCGGTGTTGAATATGGTAATCAAGATTTCATGGAAAAAGTAGTAAGAGATCCTGCAAAAATTGGTGTTCCTGTTGGTGGTGGTGCTTATGCAGCAAGTAAATCAAGTGGTGGTATCACTGGTATTGAATCTGGTGACTTTAACCAAAATGGTGTTATTTACTTTGAAAGAAACCCATACTTCATTATGGGACCTGCAAAAATTAAAAAAGTATGTTTCCAAGTTGTTGCTTCTAACCAAATGTTAAATGCTCTATACAATAACGAAATTGACTTTGTAGAACCAAATGCAAAATATGAAACTGTACAAGAATTAAAAAATAAAGCAAGTAGCGGAATTGGTAGTAAATCAATCAAAACTTCTGGTTATGGTTATATTGGTATCAATGCTGGTAAAGTACCTGATATGGCAGTAAGACAAGCTATTATGCATGCAATAAATACGCAAGAATGTGTTGACTACTATGTAAACACTGCATCAGCAATTTATCGTCCTATGTCTACAGCAAGCTGGGCATATCCTGAAGATTGCACACCATATTATCCATACATTGGTTCAAAAGTTCCTGAAGATTTAAGTGTTGTAAATCCTGCATATGCTGAATATGTTACATCACTTGGCAAACATACAGGTGATACTCTTACTCAAGCAGAACAACAAAATTTCATTAAGAAATTAGTTGAAAGCGCTGGTTACACAATTAATAGCCAAGGTGTTTATGAAAAGAATGGTTCAACATTACAATATACATTCACAATCGCTGGTGAAGAAACAGATCACCCTGCATGGAATGCTATGTATCATGCTGGTGAAATCTTAAATAAAGTAGGATTCAATATCACTGTTACGCCAGATGCACAAGCATTAAAGAAATTATCTACAGGTGCGTTAACTGTTTGGGCTGCCGCATGGGGTTCAACAATTGACCCAGATATGTACCAAGTTTATCATAAAGACTCAAATGCAACTTCTGTTCTAAACTGGGGTTATAAGCAAATATTACAAAATACAGGCGACAAGTATTCAGTTGAAAAAGCACTAGTTGAACAATTATCAGAATTGATTGATCAAGGTCGTCAAACAACTGATGAAGCACAACGTGCTAGTATTTATGCTGAAGCATTAGATATAATTATGCAATTGGCAGTAGAATTACCTACTTACCAAAGAGATGACTTGTTTGCATATAATTTAAATAAAATTGATGAAAGTACATTAAATAGTGACACTTCACCATATAAAGGCTTAACAAGTGATTTACATAATGTTTCATTCAATCAAGCAAAGTAAAAAATAAAAAATGGAAATCGCAATAGATATTTCATTTTAAACAAGGAGTAATATATATATGTTTAAATACATTGTAAAACGACTATTAATATCATTACTTGTCCTTTTCGGTGTATCAATTATAATTTATACATTAGTTCGTTTAATGCCAAATGATTACATAGATTTAAAATATGCATCACAAATCCAACAAGGTCAAATCACTCAAGAAGATGTAGACCGCTTTAAGGAATTATATGGTATTGGCGATAAAACATTTAAAGGATTAGTTAATGGTTATGTTAAATGGTTGGGAAATGTTTGCCGAGGCAATCTTGGTATATCATTCAAATATAATAAACCAGTTAGCACAGTAATTAAAAATAATATGTGGATATCTTTTGCGATTGCAGCAATAGCGACAATACTTCAATTTTTAATCGCAATTCCACTAGGTATTTCGAGTGCTACACATCAATATTCAATGCGAGACTATTTAGTTACAATATTCACGATGATTGGAATTTCACTTCCTACTTATTTCTTTGGAGCAATAGTCATAAAAATATTCTCAGTAAACCTAGGATGGTTCCCATCAAATGGTTTAATAAGTGCTGGTGTTAATTACCCTGATACTTTTGCTGGTGGCCTTTCAAAACTAGGTGATATGATATATCACCTAGTGCTACCAATATTCGTCAGTGTAATATTATCAATTGGTGGATTAATGAGATACACTAGAACAAATACATTAGAAGTTCTAGGAGCTGATTATATAAGAACTGCTCGTGCAAAAGGCTTATCTGAAAACAAAGTAATTTATAGACACGCTTTTAGAAATACAATGATACCATTAGTTACATTATTGGCAGGTATATTACCTTCATTATTCGGTGGTATGATGATAACTGAACAAGTATTTGGTATTCCTGGTATTGGTAACTTGGCATACAAAGCGTTAAAAGAAGGCGACATTCCTTTCGTAATGGGATACAATATGTTCTTAGCGGTACTTACTGTAATAGGAACGCTATTATCTGACTTAATGTACTCAGTGGTTGACCCACGAGTTAAACTAGGAAAGTAGGTGAAATAGATGCAAAATAATAATGAACCTACAAATAAATTAGAAGAATTAGAATCTACTTGTGAAGAAACTAAAATTAGCAGTATAGCAAAGAAAAAGCAAAAACTTGCTCAAGATGAAGATCTTCTTGAAAATGAAATTATTGAAGAATTAGTTGAAGAAGATACTACAGAAGAAGCAACTTATAAAGAAATAGGACCTAAAAGACTAGTATTAAGAAGATTTTTTCGTTCTAAATTATCAATAGTCGGAATAGTTATGATTGTTTTATTATTCTTATTTTCATTCCTTGGACCTGTCATTTATCAAAAATGGGGCGAAAGTACTGTAGACCGTTCAAGTACTGTAAAAGTGCTTGAAACACCACATACTTGGACTGATGAAGATGGCAATAAAATTCAAGTTATTGAAGAATTAACAATTATTACGGAAATTAATTCCTATGCAGATCCTAGCAAAGACCATTTCCTTGGAACTGATGATAAAGGAATGGATGTATTCGTAAGATTAATGTATGGAGGAAGAATTTCCTTAACAATAGGGTTTATCGTAGTTATTCTAGAAACCTTAATTGGTATAGTACTAGGTGGCATATCAGGTTATTTTGGCGGTTGGGTAGACCAACTAATAATGCGTATAGTTGATATATTTAACTGTATTCCAACATTACCAATTCTATTAATTGCATCTGCCGTTATCGATTCATGGAACTTAGATGCAGATACAAGAATATATATTTTGATGGTAATTATCACAATATTTAGCTGGAGTGGTGTTGCAAGACTTGTTCGTGGACAAATACTTTCACTTCGTGAACAAGAGTATATCACCGCAACCGAAGTTATGGGACTTTCAACATGGCGAAAAATATTTAAACACTTAATACCAAATGTAATGCCTCAATTAATAGTATCTATGACACTAGGACTTGGTAGCGTAATTCTATATGAATCTACATTAAGTTACTTAGGACTTGGTGTACAACTTCCAAAAGCCGCATGGGGTACTATGATTGCAACTTCAAATGATCCACAAGTTTTAAATTATCATCTTAATATGTGGCTTCCTGCTGGATTTATGATTGTAATTGCAGTATTAGGATTCAACTTTGTTGGTGACGGCTTAAGAGACGCTATGGATCCAAAGGCTAAGAAATAGGAGGATATATATGGCAAAAGATAAAAAAACTTCCGATTATATATCAATAAAAGAATCACGCGCAATAATAAAAGACAACATTAAGAAGATGAAGTATTATGAAGGTTTAAAGAAAAAGAATTTACCTGTAGAAGAATATACTTCATATATGAAAGATGAAAATAATATTATCGAAATAGATGGTTTAAAGACTTGCTTCTTTACTGATAATGGAACAGTAATGAGTGTTAATGGCGTATCTTTCAACATTCCTAAAAATAAAATTGTTGGTGTTGTTGGTGAATCAGGATGTGGTAAAAGCGTTACATCTTTATCTATTATGCAATTAGTACAAGCACCACAAGGCCAAGTTATCGAAGGTGAAATAAGATACAATGCGGATGCATTAGGTTATAGTGAAGATGGTAGAAAGAAAGCATATAACATTGCTAAAATGCCAACTAAAGAAATGTATCAAATTCGTGGTAAAGATATAACAATGATCTTCCAAGAACCAATGACTAGTTTAAATCCCGTATTTACAATAGGATATCAATTAGATGAAGTTTCTTTTATACATACTCCATCGATTACTAAAGAAGAAGCAAAAGCTCATAGTATAGAAATGTTAAATAAAGTTGGTATTTCTATGCCAGAACGTGTGTACAAATCATATCCACATGAATTATCAGGTGGTATGCGTCAAAGAGTAATGATTGCAATGGCGCTTGCGGGGAATCCAAAATTGATAATTGCGGATGAACCAACAACTGCCTTAGATGTTACTATTCAAGCTCAAATATTAGAATTATTAAAAGATTTACAAAAAAAGCAAGGCTGCTCAATTATGTTAATTACTCATGATTTAGGAGTTATTGCTGAAATGGCTGACGAAGTAGTTGTAATGTATGCAGGAAGAGTAATTGAAAAAGGAACTGCACGTGAAATTTTCCATAACCCTCTTCACCCATACACAATTGGACTACAAAAGAGTAAACCGTTGATTATTTCAAATTCAAATGAACCATTATATTCAATACCTGGACAAGTTCCAAACCCTATAAACTTACCGAATGCATGTTACTTTAAAAGTAGATGCAGTAAGTGCATAAACAAATGTAATGGTGAATACCCAAGAGAAATCAAAGTAAGTGACACCCATAGCGTATCATGCTATTTATACGAAGAAAGTGAGGTAGGAAAAAATGGAGAATAATACTGATAAAAAGTATATTTTAGAAGTAAAAAACTTAAGCAAATACTTTCCAATTGCTACTAACTTTTTTGGTAAACCTACATGCTATCTAAAAGCCGTAAATAATGTTTCCTTTTCTCTAGAAAAAGGTAAAACAATTGGTGTTGTTGGTGAATCTGGTTGTGGTAAAACTACTCTTGGAAGAACAATATTAAAACTATATGAACCAAATGAAGGTCAAATAATATTTGATGGTCACGATATCACAAAGATAAGCAAAAATGAAATGCGTAAATATCGTACTAGTATGCAACTAATATTCCAAGACCCTTATTCAAGTCTTCCACCAAGAATGACAGTTGGTTCAATAATTTCTGAAGCAGTCATTTATCATAACATCGTTCCAAAAGAACAAGTAAATGAATATGTAAGAGATATAATGAAAAAATGTGGATTGCAACCACAATATTATGATCGTTATCCTCATGAATTTTCTGGTGGACAACGTCAAAGAATTTGTATTGCTAGAGCCCTTGCGGTAAATCCAAAATTAGTAATTTGCGATGAACCAGTAAGTGCACTAGATGTATCAATTCAAGCTCAAATAATAAACTTATTAAAAGAATTACAATTAAAACTTGGTTTAACATATGTATTTATCTCACATGATTTATCAGTTGTAAAATATATAACAGATCAAATCTTAGTTATGTATTTAGGAAATACAATGGAACTTGGTGATACTGATGAAATATTTGATAATCCTCTTCATCCGTATACGCAAGCACTTTTCTCTGCTGTTCCTGTTCCTGACCCTGATGTAAAGATGAATCGTATAATTTTAAATGGTGATATTCCATCACCTGCTAACCCACCTAAGGGTTGTAAATTTCATACTCGTTGTGCAAAATGCATGAACGTATGCAAATTCAAAGAACCAAATTATATTGAAGCTGCACCAAATCATTTTGTTGCTTGTCATTTGTATGATAAAGAAGTAATGGCAAACTTACCAAAATATGATGAAGAATATGCAGAAATTTTAAGAGTTGAAACAGAAAAAGCTGAAAACGAAAAAAAGGTAAAAAATGAAAAAAAATAAAAAAGAAAAATATGTTGACGATGGTCATACCATCTATAATATGGATGTAGATGGTATGCCACATCGTAAACGACACAATAATGATGACAACTTTTCGCTAACCAAAAATGAAAAAAAGGCAGCAGCAAAAGCAGCCCTTGCCCATTATATGCCAATTATATTAGGCGTTATAGTTTGTTTTTTCTTAGCAATGTTGTTTATATTGTTGTGGTTAAAATAATGAGAGGAAAGTAAAATGAAAAAGAAAATATTATATGGTTTAATATTGCTTTTGCTAATAATTACTTGTCCTAGTTGCAAAAATAAAAATAAAGACAACAACGTTCCCAGCGTTGATCCAGTAGTTACTCCTATATCAAATTCACAAAAACTACAAATATTAAAGAGTGACTTGAAATTAACACAAGAACAAGTAATGTCAAGAATTAAAGCAGAAAATATAAAGAAAAATAATGGTTATTTAGATACTGATGAAATCATTACAATGGTTACATTAGATGGTGAATCCCTAATAGAATCATATAATAATCGTTATAGTGTTTTATATAAAACTGTTTCAGAATATGCAAACTCGGCAACAGGTATTAAACAAGCTTCTAAAATAAAAGAAGAACAAGATCTTTTAGTTGAAGAACTAAAGGGAAAAGGTTTAATAACTGAAGTTGAATATTACTATTCAACAATTATTAATGCAATAGCGGTTAAAACTACTTATGGTAATTTTAAAGAAATTGGTAATTTAGCATCAGTAAAATCAACTATTTTATCAGATACTTATAATTTACCACAAAGCATAAGCGGTGATGCTTCCGCAATCGTAAATTTAGTAGATGTATATGAAACTGGTATTTTTGATTCAAGTAGCGTTAGCTATAAAGGTGCAGGTACTGTAGTTGCTGTATTAGACTCAGGGTTTGATTGTACACACACTGTTTTCCAAAAACAACCTACTGAACAAGTTATTACTGACAGAGACATTTCATCAATTTTAGGCAATATGAATGCTTCAAAATTCACAAAAGGTCTAGAATTAAAGGATGTATATTATAGTCGTAAAATACCTTTTGTATATGACTATGCTGATAAAGATTCAGATGTTTTCCCATATGATTCAGAACACGGTACACACGTTGCAGGAATCATTGGTGGATTAGATGATAAAATCACTGGTGTTGCAGTAGACACACAATTAGTTCTTATGAAAGTTTTCCCCGATTTGAGTGAAGGTGGAAAAACTGAAGATATCCTAGCTGCTCTTGAAGATGCTGTATTATTAGGTGTTGATGCAATTAATATGTCACTTGGTTCATCTTGTGGTTTTGCAAGAGAAGAAGATGGCAATAAGATAAATGAAGTATACGAAAGAATAAATGAAAGTGGTATTAGTTTAATTACTGCCGCAAGTAATAGTTATAGTTCAGGCTATGGTGGCGAACAAGGAAATACTAACTTTGTTACAAATCCAGATTCAGGAACAGTAGGTTCACCATCAACATATGATGCTGCATTATCAGTTGCATCTATTAGTGGTGTTAAGAGTAGATATATTATCGCTAATGGCGAACAAGTATTATTCTATAAAGAATCTAATTCTGTTACCGCAAAACCTAATGACTTTATGAATGAATTAGTTAATAGCTTACCATTAGAACAACAAGAAAAATATAGAAATGGTGAAAAATTAACATTTGAATACGTTACTATTCCTGGTGTAGGTAAAGAAGTTAACTATGCAAATGTTGGTGATATAACTGGTAAAATAGCACTAGTGAGACGTGGCGATAATAGCTTTGAAGAAAAAGCAATGATAGCTAAAAATAAAGGTGCAATTGCTTGTATCATTTATAATAACATTGATGGTGATATTTTAATGTCAATGGGTAAAACTGAACATATACCTACAATATCTATATCAAAAGATGATGGTACTATTCTTGCCTCAAAAAATACAGGTACGCTTACAATGCGTTCAACATATCAAGCAGGTCCATTTATGTCTGATTTCTCAAGTTGGGGTCCTACTCCTTCACTTGGAATTAAACCAGAAATTACTGCTCATGGTGGCGAAATTATGTCTGCTATTCCTGGTGGTGGCTATGACAAATTAAGTGGTACATCAATGGCTACTCCTAACCTTTGTGGAATTGTTGTATTAATTCGTCAATATATTAAAGAAAAATACCCAACTTTAAGTGCTAAACAAGTTGCTGTAATGACTAACCAATTATTGATGTCAACCGCAAACATTGTTTTAGATGAAAGAGGGAATCCTTATTCACCTAGAAAACAAGGTGCAGGTCTTGCAAGTTTATATAATTCTGTTAATACAAAAGCATATATAACTGTAGATGGAATCGATCGTTCTAAATTAGAATTAAAAGACGATGCTAAACGTACAGGTATATATAATATGGAATTTAATTTGATTAACTTATCTAATGAAACTCTTACTTATGATTTATCTGTAGTAGGTATGACTGAAAGTGTTTCAACATCTGATGAAAAACACGTTGCTGAAAAGTCACAAATCTTAAACGGAAATACAGTAATATCATCTGTAGAAGGTGCTAAATTAAATGGCACAACAGTAACTATTGAAGCTAATAAAATTGCTAAAATAAAATTAACATATAATCTTAGCGATGCTGATAAGAACTTAATTGATGAATTATTCCCATATGGAATGTATGTAGAAGGATTTGTTAAATTAACAACTAATAAAGATGATGAAATTGATTTGAATATTCCTTTCCTTGCCTTCTATGGTGACTGGACAGAAGCTCCAATGTTTGATAAGACCTACTTTGAAGTAGAATCAGAAGCTCATAATATGGCAATTGATGATGAAGATAAGATAAAGGCTGATTATTATGCAACAACACCATATGGTTCTTATTTCTATAATTATCTAATTCCACTTGGAACATATCTATATGATATCGATGAAGAAAAGTATGATGCTATCCCTGCTTCTTTAGATCACATTGCTATTTCTAATTCACTTGGAACAATTGATGGTATTTCAGCTATTGCTGCAGGTTTACTTAGAAATGCTAGAAAAATGGTATTTACAATTACTGATAAAGTAACTGGCGAAGTAGTTTGGGAATATATAGATTATAATGCTTCAAAAGCATACCCTAATGGTGCTTCTCCACTACCTTATTATGAAAATTTAAAAGCTAAATCATCTACTCTTGGTCTTGTTAACAATCGTCAATATGAATTCAAAATGAAAGGTACACTTGACTTTGGGGATGGTGGCGAAAGTACAAATGCTCGTAATCAATTTAGTTTTGATTTCTATCTAGATGATGAAGCTCCAGTATTAAAAGAAGTAAGCTATGAAAAAGTATATGATAAGACTTTAAAGAAAGACCGTTATTACATTAATATGGTTGTATATGATAACCAATATGTACAATCAATTGCACCTATTATTTTCACTTCGTCATCTACATACACTTTCTTAACTAAAGATCCTATTCCTGTATACAGTGAAAAAGGTAAAGACAATGTAGTAAGATTCGAAATAACTGATTATTTAGATGATATATTTAATGATGAATTAATAACAAATGCTTTAGCCTTCTCAATTGATGACTATGCGCTAAATTCAAATATATATTTATGTCAATTACCGGGTACTCAAGGTGACTTTAAGTTCACAAAAGATGGTACATTAGAAGGAACTGATTTAACAATCTTATCTATGTATGAAGATGAAGTTTTAGATTTAACTAAGTATCTCGCAACTGCAGATACAACAGTTGATGATAACAAGGATTATTTAAAATTCTTAGAATGGGCATCTTCTAATGAACAAGTTGCTACAATAAAAGAAGGTTTAGTATACGGACTTAATGCTGGTAGAACTACAATAACTGTAAGAGAAGCATTAAATGGTAAACAAACCGTATTAATAGTTAATGTTAAAAAACGTACTCAAACTAAGGAAAGCTTAGCTTATAAACCTCAAAGTGTAAGTAGATCAAGCAATAAGGAAACTAGTGAAGGTTCTAAAGCAACCATTGAATCAATTAGATTTTCTTATTTTGATACACTGTTTGCATATTCTAGAGCTGCACAGACTAGTGAAATAGGTAAAACTGGTGATCGTAAATTCCTATCTAGTATGTCAGGAATTAGTTTCTACCCAGGTGAAAAAATAAAATTAGCGTATGATGTTAATCCTTGGTATGTTGAAGGAAACTACAACATAAGTTATAGTTCAACTAATCCAAGTGTTGCACAAGTAAATGAAAATGGTGAGGTAACTGCCCTTAAAGAGGGTAATGCTAATATCCTTATAAAAGTAGAAGGTTCCAATGTAATGGACCGTGTCAGAGTTACAGTTAAGAGTGAATTTGTCATTGAAAACCGTATGCTTGTTGCGTATAAAGGTTTAGGCGGTGATGTAGTAATCCCTGATGATGAAGGTATTTTATATATTGGTGCTTATGCTTTCTGCTTATATGATACAGATCAATCTATAGAATTAACTGATGATGATTATGATGCTAATAAAATACCATCAATGAATACTTCTATTAAGTCAATAGTAATTCCTGATGGTGTCGAAGAAATTCAAAAATATGCTTTCTATAATTGTACAAGTCTAGAAAGAGTTGTGATTCCTAGTAGTGTAAAATATATTAGAGAATATGCTTTCTGTAAAGATGAAGAATTAACGACAATCAATCTAGAAAATATACAGGTTATAGGTAAACAAGCTTTTGAAGATTGCGTATTATTAGACAATATTAGTTTAAATAAAATATATGCAATTGGTGTTAGTGCTTTCGAAGGATGCACAAGCCTTTCAAAAATTGATCTTTCAACTTTAAGAAATACTGGTGAAAGAGCATTTAAAGATTGCACAAACTTAAAGCAAGTTAAATTGTCTGAAAATACAAAATTAGCAAGTGCTATGTTTGTAAATACAGGTATAGAAGCAATAGATATTTATGAAAAAGTACAAATTCCAACATTCTGTTTTGCACAATGTGAAAAATTACAAACTGTCAATATCCATAACAATTTAATAGTTATTTCAAAGGGTGCATTTAGTGAATGTCATAGTTTAAAAAATGTTAACTTCATTGGTGAAGTAAAAGAAATAGGTGAACAAGCATTCTATGAATGTAGTTCAATTCAAAAGATTGTTTTACCAAACAATCAGGTTACACTAGGAAATTATTGTTTTTACAGATGTGAAAGTTTAACTGAAGTTGAATTCCAAAGTAATACTGAGATAGTAGAAAATTTAGGCTCTGTTTTCCAAAATACTAATTTAACAACATTTATAGTTAGTCCAAAAAACACAAAATATACTACAGCTGATGGTTTATTGTTAGATAAACTTGGTACAACAATTGTTTTTGCTGCAACAGCCAAAGCATATGGTGATTTAGTTTTAGATGAAAAATATGTTGCTATAGCAGATAGTGCTTTCTGTGGTGCTAACATTACTACTCTTACTGTCTTAAATAGCAAATTACGTATCGGTAATTACGCATTTGTTAATTGCGAAAATTTAGAAAAAGTAATTTTACCCGCAAAAGCAGGAGTTGTAATTGGTAATCATGCATTCAATTATGCAAGTAGTTTAGTTGGAGTTGAAAATTTAGTATATGTTAAAGAAATTGGTGATTATGCATTTGCTAATACTGGTTCACTAAAAGTAGAACTCGGAGCTAACGCTAATGTTGGTGAAGGTGCATTCTTCCAATCTAAAATTGTATATGTAAAACTTGGTGCTAATTCAAACTTTGGACTTGGTGCATTCCAAAAATGTTCATATTTAGAAGAAGTTGCAATGCCTGAAGCTGGTAATGTTCATTTTGGTGTTGCATGCTTTGCAAATGATATTAAGCTTTCAAAAATTGATTTAAGTAAACTTGATGAAACAATTGAAAGAGAAACTTTCTATGGATGTGTTAGTTTGAAATCAGCGAACTTATTAACTGTTAAAAACATCGGTGATTACTCATTTGCGGATTGTAAATCTTTAAACTACTTAAATATTCCTGTAGTAGAAGTAATTGGTTCTGGTGCTTTCTCAAAATATAGTGAAAGCGCATCTTCTAGTGCTCCTACATTTACAAGTGTAACTTTACCAGACACATTAAAAGAAATTGGTGAAGGTGCATTCTTAGGATGCAGTGGCTTAATTGAAATAACTTTACCTGCAACTTTAGAAGAAGTTAATAATTATATGTTTGCGTATTGTATCAATTTGCAAGAGGTAACACTTCCTGCAACAATCAAAAAAATTGGTTTATTTAGTTTTGCAGGATGCGTATTGCTAAGTAAAATAAATATTGATAACATTGAAGAAATAGCTAATTATGCTTTCACTTCATGTAATGTGCTAGATAATGTTAATTTATCAAAAGTAAAAACTATTGGTGAAGGCGCATTTGCCCAAACATATACATCTGGCATTCTTGATTTAAGTGAATTAGTTGAATTAGGTAATTATGCATTCCAAGGTACTCGTTTCGAAAAAGTAAATGCTCCAAAATTAATAAAAATTGGTGAAGGTGCATTTAGTAATAATGCAAGTTTAGCAGAATTCACTTTTGCTAACGGAATTGAATTAGTTGGTCCATATGCATTTAATGGATGCACAAATTTAAAATCATTCTATTTTGTAGATAGTTCAAATACAAGAACTAATGATGGTACTATTAATGATTATGCAAAAATAAGTAATGGCGTTTTATACACACATATGAAATCTAACCACTGGTTACTTTCTTCTGTTCCTGCAAATCTAGACATTGAAAAATTAGTAATTGATGAAGATACATATCGTATTGAATCATTTGCGGGTAATGCCAATACACACATAAAAGAAATAGTATTACCAGATACATTAAAGATAATTGGAAATTATGCATTCTTTGGTTATACTAACCTAGAAACTGTTGAATTCAGATCATTTATAGCTCCATCTCTTGAAGCAAATTATAATAAAAATGCACAACTTACTGAAGATGATCCAGGATATGAAATTCTACACAAATATTTTGATGTCTTTAGTTTAGAATTGTACTACTATAATTTCATTGACTTAGTTGGTAAAAAAGCTCCAATCAAAATGATTTTACCAAAGAATAGTGGTTTGATTGGATACGATTCAATTGTATATGAAGTATATTTTGGTAAAGATAGTGAAGCAAATCATAGTGATTATGAAGCAATGAATAAGAGCTTAATTCAATTTATTGATTATGCTGAACAAATTGGTAAATTAAATGTCATAACACTTTCTGATGAAACATTAATTAACAATGCAATTACTGCTCTTAATAGTGTTAATCAAGATGCAACTAAATATGGTTATAGTGAAACTGAATGGAATAATTTAGTTAAAATTGCAAAAGATGCAAAAGAAAAACTAGCTAAATTAAAATTAGCTAGTGCTAGTAAGAATGTTAGAGAATTACAAGAAAAGATTAATAATTTACCAACAACATTTGATATTTCTAAAATAACTTTATTAAGAAGTATAAATGAAGAATTATCTAATTTAACTTTTGAAAATCGTTCAATCTTAGATTTAACAAATTACAATGCATTAGTTGCTTCATATGAAGAATATGTAAATGCAATTAATGATGAAGCTGTAAAAGTTGTAAACTCTACAAATAAAGCATTTACTCCTTGGAACATTATAGGCATCGTAACTACATCGCTTGCGACAATGGCGTTTGCTTATTTTGGAATAAGACGTAAATATATGTAGGAGGAAAAAATAATGAAAAAGAAATCAATAATAATTCTTTCTACAATCGCATTTTTAGTGGTTGTTGGAATAATAGTCACAATTGTTTGTGTTTCTAGTTCTAATTCAATTGCTAAAAAGATGAAAAAAGCAACTGAATCTGTTAAAAATGTTACTAAAGTAACAACAGTATATTCAGTTAAAGATGGTGAAGAATTAGTTTATAACAATGAACAAGTAGTTTCTATTGATGAAACTGGTACTGCTGATGTTGTAACTAATGAATCTAAATTAAATAGTAAATTTGTTCTTGAAGCAAAAACAAGTGTTAATACTATTGAAAACTTTAACCGTGACAATTTAATAGGTTTAAATTTAACTAAGAAATTAGTAACAAATTATAAAAAGACTAAAACTGGTTTTGAATGTGAAGTTACAAAAGAAAACATCAATGCGGTTTTAGGTACTGAAGATTTTGAAATTTTAGATAACGCAAAAATAGTTTTTGTGTTTGAAAACAAAAATTTAGTTAGTATAGAATGTGTATTTAAAACTACATCTTCAAAAGATGTAACAATATACACAACATACACATACTAAGGAGGTATTAAAATGAAAAAGTTTAAATTAACTTTTCAAAAAGGTATTCTCTTTTGCTTAGTGTTGTTGATGATTTTTTCAGTAACTAGCTGTAAAAAACATGAAGATACACCTAAAGATGATGTTAAAATCACACTTGAAAGTGATAAATATACATTACAAAAAACAGATGTAGCTAAATTGACAGTAACTGTTACGGGATCAACTGATACAACATATTCTTGGATGTATGACACCTCTTTACTAAATATTGATGCAAATAATCAATTAAAAGTAATTGGCGATTATTCAACAAAAAGAACTGTCGAAATAAAAGCTGTTGCTAATGCGGACAAAACAAAGAGTGCAACAATCAGTATAACTCTAAATGTAACTCCAATAAAACCTCCTGTTAAAGATGATATATCTGTAGGTATTAAAGGAAGTTCAGAAGTAAAGAGTGGAAAAACTATCAACCTTGAAGCTGTTGTTACTGGTAGTGATAATCAAACAGTTTTATGGGAAGTAAAAAGTGGCTCTGAATTTGCTACAATTGATTCAGAAGGTAGACTTACTGCAAGTAAGGTAAGCGGTGATAAAGTTATTGAAGTTACTGCTACTTCACTTGCTGATACAAGTGTTGTTGCAACTAAAGTAATAACAATAGTTGCAAAACCAGAATTAACTCAAGAAATGCTAGATGCATTAAACGTTGATACAATTGGTTTTGAAGGATATATAAACATTAATTTATATACAATTGGTCTTTATTCTAAATTACATTCAACTCATATAACAGTTGTTAAAACTGCAATGGATGGAACTAATTGGTATGCAGAATATCTAAATGGTGATACAAATACTCAGATGGGATTATATTATCGAAATCATGATCAAAAAGCTTGTCAAGTAAGTGTAAGTTTTATGAATGAAGAACAATACACTCCAATGCAAGCTGATGATGGATCATCTGTATCTTGGGAAGATGCTGGATTATATAATAATTTGAAAGGGTTAAAACTTTCTGATTTCCAATTTAATGAAAAGACTTGGCGTTATGAATATGTGGGAAGCGATGAAAGACTAGATGAAAAAATAGTTGCTTCAGCAAACCCTTATGATTTCATTGCTGATGGATTCTCACTAATTATTGAAGATGGTGAAATATTAGGTATCTACGCAAAGAGTAAAGATGATTACTCAATTGCTGTTGGATATAAAGCAATTCAAGAATTAATTGTTGCTATTAACTTTGATGAAACAGTAGATGTTAAAAGAATTACAAAGTTCTCTCATGAAAATGGTGTACATGATGAACTTGCAGTAGCAATTGCAAATATGAGAGCTTTGAAAAGTTACACACTAGATTTTAAGAGTATTGTAGCATCATATATGTATACTGGTCTTGTACAAAGTGGTTATACAGAATATGTTACACAAAATGATTGCTATTTCTTGCCTTACTCTGTAACATATGACAAGAAAGGTAATGAAATTCACAATTATAAAGAAAATGCCGATTATGGATATCATAAGATAAATGATAATTTATATAACACATTCTTTACAAATAAAGCTGGTGGATATAACGCAACAAGAGCATATCAAACAGATTTTAGTGCTGCTAAACCTACATTTGCCTTTGCGGCAGAAATATTTAGAAGTTACTATATAAATGCTAAAGATGGAACAACTACATATTATGTAGATAACGTTATGTCTTCAGTTGCTTCAACATTCTATTATGGTGTTGGAAATGATGAAAATTTATATGGATTGTTTGCTACTGAAGGAAGAATTTCTTCTACAGAAACTTTCACACCATATGTAGTAGTAAAAGATGGTTATATTATTGAAGCTGCATTCTACTTCTATGTTGGTTCAATGTATGGTGTAGTTGAAGTTAAATATAGTGATTTTAACGAAACTGAAATACCTCAAGATGTGAATATTGATTTCACACCTAGACAAGTTCCAACTTCTTGGAGTGAATTAACAGTAAATGTGTCTAGTGATGGTCCAAGTACTGTTGATGATGAAGAAGTAAATGCTTTAGAGTATTTCAAGACTTTCTATGGGAATGATAATATTGATAATGAATTACCATTCTTTGGGAATGTTTTAGGAGATACATATGGCTTTGGATTAACAACTATTTATACACCTGGAGGAACAAATAATGCGGAACTAAGCGTTGTACTTTATTATGACGTACCGCTTGGTTTAGATTACACAATAGATGCGCCGTTAAAGGATATAAAAGATTATTTGGTTAGCCTTGGCTTTGTAGAAAATAAGTATGGAGAATTTAATAAAGATAATATTTGGATTAGTCCTCAGGACTCAAATCTAGATTTAGTAATCTATGTTTGGAAAAAATAAGAAAGAAAGGTGAAAAATATGAAGGTTTTAAAAAGTATATTTTCAAAGATTTTCGTTTTAGCTTTGATTCTTGGTGTTGCAATTAGTTTTGCTGGTTGTAAAAAAGATACAAATAAAACAGAAAATGTTCAAATTGAAGCTACTGTAAATAAAAGTAGCATAAAGAGCGGTGAAACTGCTCAACTTACTGTAACTGTAACTGGTTCTAGTGATACTAGTTATACATTACAATATGATACTTCAGCAATCAAAATTAGTGCTGATGGTGAAATTAGCGTTGTAGGCGAAATAACAGTTGATCGTAAAATAGATATTATGGCAATTGCTAACGCAGATAAAACAAAGAGTGCTACAACAAGTATAACTCTTACTGCGAAGGAAAGCGTAAAAATTTCTATTGAAGCTGATAAAACAACTATTGATAAAGATACATCTGCAGTTTTAACAGTAACAGTTTCAAATGCTACAAACAAAGCATATACATATGTATGCTCAAGTGATATTGTAAAAATTGAAAATGATGTTGTTTCTTTAGTTAAAGAAATTACTGTAGATAAAATTGTTACTATTACAGTATCTTCTGTAGAAGATCCACTAGTAAAAGCATCAATTGCAATCTTAGTAAAAGCTCCTGTAGTTGAAGGTAGAGTTGGTGATTTAACATCAGATATGATTAAAGCTATCGGTAATTCAAGTATTACTGTAACAGGTATTTTAACTGACTATTATCAAGATTTCGAACAATCATTCAATAGTACTACTCATGAATACAACATTGAAGTAAGAATGAATGATGGTGCTTGGGATAGTGTTTGGTCTATCAAAGGTGAAGAAGAAACAAGCCGTCTTGAAGATAATTATCGTAGAGGTAAAACAAATGGTTTAAAAGACCAATATGGTAATATCGGTCATGGCCTTGAAAAGATATATATTAACAAGAAAAATGAAGTTGAATCTGCATTAGTTAAAGACTATATGAGTGTACCTTCAGTTTGGGAAGCTCAACACTTATGGAATCATTTAGGTAATTTACAAATTTCTAAATTTACATATGATGCTGAACAAGAAGTATATGTTTATAACATTAATCATGAAAATATTGATGATTTATATTTAATGACTTATTTATCTTATTCATTAACTCCAATGCTTTCAGATACATTAGATCAATTATTCTTAGTAGTTGAAGATGGTAAGATTACAAAATTACTTGCTCAAACAGAAATTTTATATTATGGTGCTGATACAAGAGAAGATGCAAGTGCCATGAGTTATACTACAATTGAAGTTTCATTCTCAAATGTTGGTACAACTGAAATTAAAGATCCAACACCTTTTGAAGCATCAGAAAATTCAGAATATTTAGCACAAGCTATTGAAAAGATGCAAAAAGCTGATAACTATACATTCCATGCAAAAGATACACAAACTTATGCACCTTCTACAGATTCTGGTGATTATTCAACATCTAGCACAAAAGCTGGTAAGAAAGTAACAAATAATACTTCTGCAACAGGTACTCCTGGATGCTATGGTCAAGTTACAAAAGAAGCAATCTTATATGCTACTACAATTGAATACACACAAACAATGGATGGCAAACCTTATCGTACTGAATATACTGGTTACAAACAAATTGATGAAGAAACTTATGATCAATTTGCATATGATTACAAAACTGGTTCATTAATTGGTACTAAGAAGATTAAAGGTAGCGTAACAGATCAATTACCTAAATTTGATTTATCTGCAAACATCTTCGAATTTGCAGGTCAAAAGAAGGTAGGTAGCAAGATGCAATATACATTCGTATTAAGAGAAACTGCAATTACTAGAGATGTAGCAATGGAAGTTAGTGCGTATACATATGCTAAGAGTGGTCAAGCTTCAACAAGTAGCTTAACATACATCGTTGTAGACCAAGATGGTAACCTAGTTTCTACTACTTATCCATATTCAATCAATGATATTTATGAGGGTTATGTAACTACAACATATTCTGAAATTGGTACTACTGTTTTAGATGATGATTTATTTGATGGTTATGTTCCAAGAGTATTAAAGACTTCATGGGATCAATATACAGTTAAATACTACAGTGCAACACACTCAACACGTGATTCACACGAAGAAGCTGCATCAGTAGTATTAGATGCTATTTATGGTGAAGCTGTAAAAGATTTACCTGCTCCAAGTGTATTATTAAATATCTTAGGTGATAACCTTAATGGCCCATTCTTTAGTTGGAAAGTAAAAGGCACAGATGCTGATGGAAATGATATATATGCTGATTATATTGAAATGACTACAACAAGTTCTGAATATGATGAAAATGGTAGAATTACAAATTATGAAGAACTAATGGAAGAAATTAAAGACGCTTTAGTAGCAGAAGGCTTTGTATTATCTGTTGCAAATACTGATACTACAGGTGGTGAATCTGGTAAAAGTAACAGATATGTATGTTTTGTTAAAGGTGATATAGAAATTGTTATTGAAAACAACTACACAAAATACTTCTGGATTTATTTCTATGTAACTGGAGATTGGACTTTAAATCGTAATAAATAAGACCAATAGTTAAGGGGATTAATATTATGAAAAAAACAGCAAAGTTTATTTCCCTAATTACATTAATGTTGATGATGGTAACCACATTACTTGCAGGTTGTGAAAAAACAACAGAAACAACTAAAAAAGTAAGTGTGGTTGCTAGTCAACCAATAATAGATGTAGAACAAGATGCGGTAGACACCCTTGATTTTACTAAGTTATTTAAAATAACTGTAGATGATGAGCAAATAGAAGTAAAAGCATCTTATATAGATTTGGGTGGTTTATGTACTAAAGTTGGTACTTACACGGTAACTTGCACTTATGAAGAAAAATCTGCAAGTATAATAGTTAATGTCAATAAGAGTGAATCAAATATAGTAGTTAATAAAAAAGTAACTTCAATTGATATAAAAATCAATGAAGTTGATACATATGACTTTACTACTTTATTTACAATATCTGAAAAGGGTAACAATGTTACTGTTGAAGAAAGTTTTGTAGATCATTTAAAAGTAATCGCAAAAGCTGGTACTTACAAAGTTACTTGTACATATAAAGGCGTAAGCGAAACAATTACAGTTAATGTAAAAGATACCGTTTACGAATTAAGATTATCAGTTGATGAAGTAAAAGTAACTGTGGATACTGCTTTAAATTATGATTATCTTGCTTTATTTACAGCGTTTGTTGATAATGAAAGAATTGATATAACTAGCGAAATGGTTGAAAGTACTGTTAGAGCTGAAATTGGTACATATTATGTAAAAGTTACTAATGGTAAGGTTTCTAAAACTTTAAAAGTTGTCGTAACAAGTGGTAAAGTTTTAGAAGTAATACCTTCTTATAAAACGCTTGATTTAACTGAAGAAGAATTATCAACATATGATTTTACTAATTTATTTAGTTTATATATTGATGGAGCTGCAGTAGAAGTTACATTAAGTATGATTGATACATCAGCACTTAATAATGCAACAGTTGGTAATACATATAATGTAGTATTTAACTATACTTACGAAGGGTTAAAATATAGTGAAACTGTTAGTATAAAAGTTGTTGAAAATGCAACAGTCCAAATCAAAGCAAAAAATGTAGTAACTTATCCTAACGGAGAATACATTGATTTAACAACTTTATTTGAAATTACTATCGGTGATAAGAACATTCCTGTAACAATGGATATGATTACTGGTACTATTGATTATACTGAAGTTGGCGAAAACATTATTACTTTAAATTACAATGGTTTAACTAAACAAGCTATTGTTGAAGTAAAACGTGGGGTAATTATTGAACACTCAAAATCTGATACAATTACAATTTTAAAAGGTACAAATAAAGATAATTATAATTTTATTGAAGACTTTAAAGTAATTATTAATGGAATTAGATTTAGAAATATATCTGATACATATTTAAATCTTAGTACAGTAGACTTTAATACAGTAGGAAATTATACTGTAACATTAAAGATACCTTACAACGAAAAGAATATTGGTCTATCAGGTGTTAAATTTACTTATTATGAAAAAACTATAACTTATGTTGTTGTTTCTAATAATTATAAAGTTGATGTTGTTAAAGATCTTGTAACACTACCTATTAATTCAACAAGTTATGATGTTTATAGCAATTTAACAGTTACAATTAATGGTAGAAAACAACAATTAACTGAAAATCCTAATTATGCAGATCCGATAACATGTTATGCAAAATTATTATCAAGTAAAATTGATTTTAATTATGTTGGTGAACAAACTGTAAAAATTGCCGTATATGTAGATGGTCCAGATATGGAACCAGTAATAGTTATATATCGTGTAATTATTGAATCTAATGTAAAAGTAGATACTATTGACAAAGTAATATTTACTGGTGATACTTTATATACTACACAATTATTTAGTATAACTGAAGATGGTAATAGAGTAGATGTACTTTCTGAATATATAACTGGAAAAGTAAATACTTTCAAAGCTGGCGTTTATTATATTAATATTAATTATAAGGGAATTGCAAAAACTTCAAAAGTAGTAGTTATTAGTAATTCTATAAAAGGTGTTTATACAACAAAACTAACAACTATTCCTGAAGTTATTGATGATGGTGATGTTGATTACACTGGTGAATTTGGTGATGAACAACCTTCATATGAAGTAGTAAAGTCAGAAGTAAAAGTGTTAAAGAACTTAGTAATAGATCAAGAAGGAAATATAACTGTAAATGGTTATAACGCAGAATTAATTGACGCAATAAATGAAAATACTTTAATTATTAAGATAAATACAATGACATATACAATGTATTTTGATAATGGCATTGTTGTGATTAATCCTGATAATAGTATTAAAATGACTTTCTCGGAAAATCGTAGACCGCTAATATATTTCCATTCAGATATTTGGGAAACATTAACTTTAGTTACTGTTAACTATTCTGACGATCATGTATTAGAAGGAACTACTACTGTTTATTCAATTGATTGTGTAAAAATAAGAAACATCGCTACTGATGAAATTATGTGGTATGGTTTAAAAATTAGACTTGCTGAAAAAACAAGTACTGATACTGTATATGTAGTTGATTGGGGTAAAGCAGAATTTGATTTATCGGGTGATTCTAAAATTCCATCAACGTTATATTTCAATGGTGATATATATTCGTTTACACAAGTAAATAAAAATACTGGTAAAATAGTAAAAGAAAGTGGCGAGAAAAAATTCGCCAATATGGTATTTAAAGGAACTATTGATGGAAAAGAAGCTGAACTTAGAGCTGATAGATTTGAAGGATATACACTAGTTGTAGATTCTAAAACAATCTTTACTATTAGTTCATATGAAATTGGTACTATGACTTATGGTGGTTCAAATTATGTAACTAATGTTGTAATGTTATATCAATGTGATAATGATGATTACTATTCATACAAGTTTAATGTAGACCCTGTCAATAAAACTTTTGAATATGTTGAAAAAGATAGTTTCTATGGTAAATACGGAAGTACTAATCAATATATATTCTTAGATGGTTATGGAAGAGGTGTAGTTAAGTTTGATGCCAAGAACTATACAAAAACTGCAATAAACTATACAACACGTAATCAAGAAGTAATGGTAAAATATGTTGATACTACTCCAAGTTTTGCACATGGTACTGAAGCATCATTCTATTTAGATCCGCTTGGCAATGTTTTAACAGCAAAACAATTTGACAATGGTAAAAAAGATGGAATGGCATTCGAAAATACTAAAGTAACTGATGGTGCAATTATTCGTATAAAATCTTATGAAGTTGGTCAAAACTCTGACTCTGTTGCTAAAGCTAATCTTTACAATAACATTGAAATTATTACAAAAGATGGTGTAATTAGTAATGATGAAAAAGCTAAATATATAGATACTTCAAAAATTAGATTTAATACTCCTGGTTTCTATCAATTAGCTATAAAAGTAACTATTAATGGTGAAGAAATAACAGCTTATTACGCAATTCAAATTATTGCGACAATTTATAAAGATAATCCTGTTGTTGGTTCATATGGAAGTGGTGTAATTGCCGAAACTAATCAATTAGTAATTGATGAATATGGTCGCGCATATCTTGAATGTTCTGGAATATTATTTGAAGGAACTGTTAAGATTGCGGAAGATAATAGCTTTGTAATAAAAGCTAAAAATGCTACAAAGGGTAGCATAGTTGCAAATGGAACATATATTGCCCCTGGCATAATCTTATTAAAGTGCGGTGGCGCAGCATCATTCTCTGACTATTTCACATTTGGAACTAGCAAAGTAACAGGAAATAAAAATCTTGTATTAAGACAAATTATTGTAGATGGTAATATAACATATATTATGTCTATTACAGCAACAAGCATTGGCGAAATTGTAAACGTTGAATCAGCTAATGGAGTGAGTCCTACTGAATCTGGTTCAATCGTTAAAGTCGTAGCATCTTCTGGCATATCTTACGTAAAAATCGTAAATTGGGATGATGCTAAAAACGGAATACAACTAGCCGATGAATATCGTGGCACTTACAAATTAAGTGGAAGCGATGACTTAGTGTTAGATGGCTTTGGCAACGCAACACTAGGTGATAAAGTAGGAACATACACTATTGAAGATGATGTTGTAACTTTATCAATGGACTCACAAACAAAAGTATATCGAGTTTACAAAGTTGCTTATACATATGAAGTAGTTAACATAAGCTTAGATAATAGTTTACTTGAAGGAAAAACTTATGAAGCTTCACATGTGTTTACATGTGGAAACTTTAGATACACTGCAAATACTTCATTCCAATTTGGCGCAAATGGTGTTGTAAAAGTAATTTCTACATCAGCTTCACATGATGATGGCGAAGATGCATGTGGTGAAGATCTTTATGAACCTAAATATGCTTCTAAAAAAGGAGTTGAAGGTACTTATGTTGTAACTGGAAACCGAGCTACAATAACTGTCAATGGTTATGTATTTGTATTTACTATTAATAATGTTGTTAAAACAAATAAAATTACTTGTAGTAGTACAACTGTGCAAAAAGATGCACATGGATATTTTGCTGTTGACACGGTGTTTACATTAAAGTAAACACCAAGGTTTAATGGATAATTCCATAAATAAACTATTAATGGAAAGGATGAAAAATTATGAAACGTAGTAAATTATTTATAGTTGTTGCTATCTTTGCTTTCTTACTATTTGTTACTACAGGTTGTGCAGACGATTCTGGTGCTGGTGTACATACTCATAAATATGGTGAATGGACATTTGTAGTAGAACCAACTGAAACTACAGCTGGTGTTGCTGCTCGTAAATGTGATTGTGATCATGTAGATAAAGTTGAAGTACCTACATTAACTGACACAAAAGTATGGGCATGCGTAGTAGTTGACCCAACTTGTACTGTTGATGGTAGTAAAACATATACTTCTAAATACGGTAAAGTAGTAGTTACTCTTGAAAAAACAGGCCATAGTTATGGTGAATGGATATTTGTAGTAGAACCAACTGAAACTACAGCTGGTACCATTGCAAAAGTTTGCCCTAAATGTAATGATAGACAAGAAGTAGAAGTAGCAGCTTTAACTGATGCTTCAGTATGGTCAGTTACAGAAGTTCTTTCAACATGTCAAAAAGCAGGAAGTAGAACTTATGTATCTGAATATGGTACAGTAGTTGTTGAACTTGCAAAATTAGAACATGTTTATGGTGAATGGACTCTTGTTACAGAACCAACTGAAACAGCAACAGGTAGCGCAACAAGAACTTGTAAGTATGGTGAAACTGATACAGTAACAGTACCTGCTTTAACAGATGCTTCAGTATGGACAGTTAAATCATTAACTCTTTCTTATAATGAAAAAGGCGAAAAAGTATATACATCCGTTTATGGTGAAGTAAGCGTTGAAGTAGCAAAACTTGTTGCACCATATGATAATAAGACCTACTCATCTGTCTTATTTGATGCAAGAGGTACAGATAATCAAACATTTAAATATGGTATTACAACAGTAGAAACTGCTTGGGCAAATGCAATTATTTCATTGAACGGAAATGGCGAAGGTGAAGGTACAGCATATCCATTTAGAGGACAAATTAAGATTATCATGGAAGATGAAAAAACTGGTAAAGTTAGATTCGTTCAAACTCCATATAAAACAATCACAATCGGTGGTTCTGAAGATCCATACGATCCATATGATCCATACGATCCTGGATATGGAACTGTAACAACAGAAGTTGTATTAGATCACGAAAATGCAGAAACATTTGTTGCTTATGTTGACTTTGCAAGCGGATTACTTGTAAGAGCAAACGACGGTTTATTCAATAGACTATTATTCTGTACTCCATTTGAAGTAAATGCAAGTACATCTGCATTTAGTACTTCATGTTGGAACGATGCAATTGCAATCCAATACACATATAACGAAACAGTTTATTCTGTATTCTATTATAAAGGTGTAGTATACTTTGGTGTTTCTTTTGTAGATGCTGAAGGTAATGCATTGTCTGCTGAAGAATGCTATAACGCAGTTTATGTTTGTGTAAAAGATGCAAGTGGAAATGTAATTGAAAAATTTGGTTATAATGGAACTGAGTTAGTTGTATTAGATGGTAATGAAGGTACATATACAAATGCTGAAGAAACCATTGTTGTATCTGGTTTTGGAACAGTTACATTAAATGGTGTTTCTGGTACATACACAGTATTATCTGATAACAAACTAGGAGTATATGTTTCTGAGGCTTATTATGAAGTTCAATTAAACAAAGAAACAGCTACATATACAAGTGTAAAACCAATGGTTACAATTAATTTTATAACAGGAGAATATGCAACTCTTGACCCTGCAACTGTAAGTGCAAATATTAATGTTAAATATGTATTACCTACTCTTACAAATGATTTATATAAATTCAAAGGGTGGTACTATGATGAAGCTTGCACAAAAGCAGTAGGTAGTGAATTTGTACCAACTGAAAACGTAACTTTATATGCTTTATGGAAAGCAAAAGTAGTTATTAACTTAGTTGGTGTTGCTGATGGTGATGCATCAACATTATACCTTGGTGAAGGTGATAAGATTGGTGATTTCCTTCCTAAATATGGATTAGACTTAGCTAATAGACGTATATTTAAAGGTTGGTATTTAGATAGTGAATTTGAAAACACATTACCTGAAGAAGCAGCAGTAACAGTAGATGATACTGATATTACAATTTATGCTAAATGGGATGAACTTCCTGCATACTATGGTACATATTATGGTACAGAAGCATACAATGCTGGATATGGTAACTATGGAGGAAAGAAATTAATCATTGATGAAAATGGTAACATTTCTGGCCAAGTTACTGGTATCGTTGTATCTTATGATAAAGCTACTCAAAAGATAGAATGGAAGACTAGCGCTACAGCAACGACGAAAGATGCTTTCTACTTCGATGAAGAAACAGGTGTAATTGCTGGTATTTATTCAAAAGGTGAAATTGGTAATGACTATTATATCTTTAGTACTGAAACACCTTCTGATGGTAAGATTATTGCTAACTTTGGTGTAAAAGCTCCTAAATACCCTGGAAGTAGCACTACTGGTTACTTTGCACAATTTGTAACAATTAACACTAAACTTGGTGTTAAGACATTATTCTTGTACAACAATCATATTTATAACAATGTTTCAGTAGCAACTTCAACAGGTGAAGAATTTACTAATATTAAAGATATTGAAAATGCAAAAACTGTAGTTGTAAAAGAATTAACTACTTCTGAAGTATTGATTGCTTTAAGTGCGGTTAATGACACATTTGGAACTGGCTCTAATACTAAATTATTAGATGAATATTATGGAACATATACAAATGGTTCTGAAACTATTGAACTTGATGGTTGTGGTGTTATTAAGTATGGTTCTAAGACCGGTACTTATACAAAAGTAACTTCTGGTGAATATGGATTTGATGTATATCTTGAAAATAATACAGAATATTATCGTTTAACTTTAGATACTGAAAATAATACATTCGTTTTAGTAATGCCTAAAGCAACTATATCATTTGTTGTAGGTGAAGGACATACTGAAATTGCAAGTATTAGTTGCAATATTAATGTTCCTGTTAAACTTCCTTCTGGTGAAGATGCGGGTTATGTATTCAATGGTTGGTTCTATGATCAAGAATTTACAAAAGCAGTACCTGCAAACTTAGTAATAACTGAAGACATTACCTTATATGCTAAATATTCTAACCCAGCTAAATTAACAATCGTTTATAACGATGGCGTTACTGAAAATGCAGAAATTATCTATTCTGTTGGTGATATTGCAAAAGTTGAGAAACCTAAATATGCCAAACATCGTTTTATTGGTTGGTATACAACTGAAGAATGTGCAGCAGGTTCTGAATGGACTAGTGGAACACAAATCAACGCTGATACAATAATTTATGCTAAATGGGAAATAGCCCCTATTTACAATGCTATCTATGTTCCAGTTGAATTTACTAAGACTGAGAAAAACGGTGGTGTTGACGGTGGCTATGCTCGTACAAGTTGTATTCTTGATATTGATCCAGATGGTATGACAACTGGTAAGGGCTATCCTTATAATGGCTCTTATGTAGTTAAAAATTATGATCCTGAAAAAGGTACTTTAGATTTCTGCTCAAGCAACGGTTCTACTGTTTACCATGGATTCATTGATCCTGTTACAACAATCATTTTTGTAAACACTAAGAGTGGCGATGTAGATTTCAATGCTATGAATATGTTCATTCCAATTGAAGGAAAATATAGTTATAGCGAACATACTTATTCTTCATCTTATTGGGCTGGTGGAAGCACAAAAGCTATTCAATATACTACTAAAGGTAACACTTATTCTTACTTCTTATATAAGAATCATGTATATATGAACGTATCATTCAAAGATGCTGAAGGTAACGATATTGAAGGTAAGGATTGCTATACAGCAAGTTCATTAACTGTATTAGCTGCAGATAACACTGTAATTGCTAAATTTGGTTATGATGGAACTACTATGCAATCATTAGATGGCTTCGAAGGTACATATACAAATGGTGAAAATTCTCTTACATTAGATGGTATTAAAACTATTACGATGGGTGAATACACTGGTACTTATACTAAAGCAAAAGAAGGGTCTATTTATACATTTGATGTATATATGACTGAAGGAACTAAGCAAGTTTATTATCAATTAACTGTATCTAAAGAAGCTGGTACATATACTATTGCTAAACCTGAAGTAACAATTAGTTTTAATGCTGGCGAATATGCTACAGTTGGAGATGTAGTAGCTAACATTAATGTTGCATTAGAATTACCTGTTCCTCATAACGCTGAATATGTATTCAGAGGTTGGTATTTAGATAGTGAATTAACTAAGAAAGTTAGTGGTGAGTACGTTCCTACTGAAAATGCAACTCTATATGCTAAATGGGATAAGAAAGCTACATTAACAGTTATCTATGGTAATGGTATGGAAGATGCTACATTAGAATATGGTGTTGGTGATACAATTAACCCAGTAAAACCTGGATTCACTAATGGTAAAGTATTCTCTGGTTGGTATTTAGATGCTGAATGTACTGAAAAGTTAACAGCAACAACTATTACAGAAAATATGACAATTTATTGTAAATGGATAGAAGGGGTTCCAACATATGGTTCATATAGGGGCTGGAATATGTTTGGTACTGGTAGTAAATCTCTTTCTCCTAATAAGAGTCTATCAATTACTGCTGACGGTACCGCATCAGGTACGAAAGAAGGCACTGTTGAGGGTACTACCGGAGTAATTAAGATTGGTGGCTACTATGCATACTATGAAGAAACTCTTGGAATTATCTATATGGCATATAGAAACAATGAAAATGGTTGTGGTACTGATACATATGTATTTGTAAAGAACGGATTTTCTAAATCTTATGAATCAGAAAAACTAAATATAGATAAATCAGAATATAGCAAAGTAGTGACTTTAGAATTTTCAGATGGCACTGTACATACAGTATTATTTGCCCAAAATAAAGTTTATGCAGATGTTATTGTTAAAGATGTAAATGGTGACCTTTACACTAAGAATATGAGTAATGTTACTTCATCAACAAGCATTACAATCTACGCTTCAGATGGAACAACAGTTCTTTATTCTAAATAAAAAAATAATGAAAAAAGCAAAACCTAATGCTTTTGGAATTAGCAAAAAAAATCACATTTATGACTAGATAGCAAATCTTAAGGTCTAAATAAAAAGCAAAAAGCGATAATAGAATACCGATATTTGGCTTATCTATTATCGCTTTTTTGTGCGTTTTTTTGGTATAACAGTATTGCTGTAAAATTACAAAAACATATAGATATTTATTTTAGTGAAATTTACAATTCATTTATAAAATAGGGATCTTATAATAAAAAAACATTTTTTTAGCGACATCATAAACCTTTGCTTTAATCACCACATCAATTAGATAAACTTAAAATTTTATAATGATGTCCTATAAAAAATTACATAATCATTATATATATAATTTAAAAATTTGCATAATTTTTTTATAAAACACTGATACTTACTAAAATTGCATTTAAACATATGCTTGTTTTCATAAAGTAGATACCGTTTTTCATATAATTGCATTAAATCATATAATATGCTATTATAGGCATGTAAGAAAAATAGCATTGATTGGTTATTCGAAAAAAGTGAATGGTGGAAAAATGCATTTTGTAAAAATATGTATTTTGGTAATAATTTCAAAAAACAAAAATTATAGGAATTCAAAAGTTAAACTGTGAAGAACATTTTAAAAAAATTTGAGTAGAAAAAGTATTAAGTATAAATGTTAAATTTGGTGATGATATTAAAAATATTTGTTTTGTATAATTTGTTGAAAGTAGTTACGCAAAGTAAATAAAAAATAGACTCAATTGCATCATCTTAAATTTAATGGGAGACAAATTGTTTTCGATGTAAAGGAGAAATTACGTAATGTTAATAAAAACAAGTGAATTAAGAGATAAAAACAACCTTAAAAATAAGGTTGAAGACAAGCCTGGATATTACAAATGGTGGGCAGAGATAGATGAAGTGAATTTGTTGTTTGAAAAATTGAGTTTAGCAACAAGTATAGTTAATGAATTGGAAAAAAATGGTGATAAATATTGTATTTACATTGGTGTTGCCATTAAAGAATCAGTTAGAAATAGATTGAACTGGCACATAAATCAAATCAATTCTCCTTCAGCAATAAAAAGTGGAACTTCATCAACATTGCGACAAACAATATCGAGTGTCCTTTTCGAAGATATGCGCCTAACAAATGAAACCGATGAGTTTATTGATAAATTATATGTTGAACCATTTTATAATAGTGACAAAGAAAAAATTCATGAAATTGAAATTAACTTCCTAGCATATAGTGCTTATTTGTACTTACTTAACATATAGGATAACAGGCATCCGTTATCTCCAAGAAGAAAAATATCCGAATTAAGAAAAAAAACCAGAAATAAAACAAACTAAATTAAAGCAAACAAAAAGTGAAAATGTTGGTAAATATAACAAATTTTCGCTTTTTGCTATTTCTTTCGGTTAAAAAATAAAAAATACTCTAATCTTTTGTAGATTAAAGTACTTATATTCTGCTAGTTTCAAACATTAATATTAATATCTCCATTTTTTATATTCTTATATCTAATAAATGATCAAAATCTGAATAGTTAATTCGTACATTATTTTCTTCAAAGTAGTTTTCTCTACCTTTTCCAGTAACTAAAATTATATCATTTTTCTTAGCAACTTTAAAAGCATAAATCATTGCTTCTGTTCTATCAATAATAACTTTGTAATTATTTTGATTAGAATTAGTTGTAGAAAGCATTTGATTAATAATATCTGTTGGCTTTTCAAGTCTTGGGTCTTCAGATGTAAATATTACGAAATCAGCATATTTTAAAGCAATTTCTCCCATTAAAGGTCTCTTAGATTTATCTTTACCTCCTGCTGCACCAAACACTAAAATGACGTCATTTTGGGCCTTTTTTCGTATTTCTATTAGTACATTCTTTAAACTATTAGGGGTATGCGCAAAATCAATATATACATCAAAAGGATATTTAACAGGAACCTTTTCCATCCTTCCAGGAATAATAGGTAAATCGACTAAAAGTTCATATAATAGTTTAATATCAATACCTTCTTTTAAAGCAATAATTATTGGTGGGATAATATTATATATATTATATTCTTCACTACGATTTACTTTTAAGTCCTTTAGGATATAGTTTTTAGCTTTTAAATCAAATGTAGTGTAACCATTATAATATTTAATATTAACAGCTTGAAAATCAGATGGTGAAAATAAACTATAATAAACTACATTATCAAAATCTTCGAAGAATCTTGCATAATAATCATCTTTATTGATAATCATTAAACCATCTTTTTTTAATTGTTTAAATAACTTTAATTTAGTTAAAAAATAATTATGCATTGTTTTATGGGTATTTAAATGTTCATGGGAAAGATTAGTAAAAATAGCATAATCAAATAAAATATTATCAATTCGGTGATTTGCAATACCCTCACTAGATACTTCCATTGATGCATACTTAATATTATTTTTATTAAATTCGGTAAAAAGACGATAATTCTCACATAAAATTGGGGTAGTAAATAAATTATCATATATCTGATTATTATAAAAGATACCATTTGTCCCAATATTAGCAGCTTTAGATATATGATTTAATAGATAAGTAGAAATTGTTGAAACACTTGTTTTACCATCAGTACCAGTTACACCAATTAATTTTAAATTTTCAAATGGTTTTTGATATATTAAATTTAATAAACGTTTGAGTTCTTTGTCTAAATCATCAACTACAATCAAAGGAACTACTAAATTAGGTATATACTCATCATAAACAATAGCGATAGCACCTTTAGTAATTGCTTCAACAAAAAATTCATTGCCTAAAAAATTCTTACCGTGTTTTGGCAAAAAAATATATCCTTCTTTAATGAAACGTGAGTCAGTAGTTACTCCTCTTACTTCCTTATTACTATCTAAAAAATCATATAATTCTTTTAAAATCAAGACAAATCACCTAGTAATATTATATGAAAAAAATTTTTACATATGTATTCAATAAAAAAATAAAAATAATAAAATCGAAAGATTTGTCTAAAAATAAAAAAAAAGTATAATAAATATGAAGGGAGTGATAAACTATGGTTAAAAAAGCATACTACGGAATAACGTTAATTATTGCAATAGGATTATGCTTTGCTTTAGTTTGTTTTCCTGTTTTAAAATATAATAAAGATAGTGTAAATAAGAATGCAAGATTTTTAATTAATACATATATTGAAAAAGGTTATACTGAAAATGAATCTATTGATTTAACAATAGATGAAATTAGTAAAGCTCTTCAAATCTTTGGTAATATAGATGCATATAAAGAAGATGGCTCAGTTGATTATGATTTACTTAATATGACTCTTAGTAGACTTAGAAACAAAGGCATAAAATATATTGATTTAGTAAGTGGAATAAAAAATCAAGTAGAATATAATAGTAAATTAAGAAAAGCATTAAAGGCAGATGAGACACTAACGAGAAAAGAAAAAAGTGCTCAACTAAAGGCTAATAGAATAAATCCATTTACTTTTATTACTTTGGTTATTACGATTGCTTTAGTTTTTGCAAGTGCATTCTTGATAATAATAAGATCAATTAAGGGACTTTTAGAGTTGAAGAAAGTAAAATTATTTAGAATTAGTTTATTTGGAACAATCGTAAGTTTGGGCTTAATTATGTTACCATATATATTCAAAAAACAAATTACTGAAATAACTTATCCTAGTCAATATGTAAATTTGTTTATTTCATGTGTTAGTGGTTCTGCATTATGCTATTATTATTTCTTTGGCTTTTTGATTTGTTTAATTTTATCGATTATTGCAAAGTTTGCCAAAAGAGAAAGAAAGTTTTAAAAAGATAAATACTTCTGAAGTAGATTATATACTTTAGAAGTATTTTTAATTAAAAAGTTATAGGAAAATATCGAATAGAAATTAATTAAAAACTAAATAAAAAAGCTTAAATAAAAAACATTTTTTTAGCAATAAAACTAAATTTTATGTTTTTTGGTTTACCAAATTGACATATTGTGGTATAATAACTGAGTATAAAAAATAATTAGGAGGAACATTTTATGTCTAAAAAAGTTTTCCAATCTATGGATGGTAATCAAGCTGCCGCTCATTGCGCCTATGCTTTTACCGAAGTAGCTGGTATCTATCCAATTACTCCATCATCACCAATGGCTGAGTACGCGGAAGAATGGGCATCTAAGGGTAAAAAGAACCTATTTGGTATGCCTGTAAAAATTGTTGAAATGCAATCAGAAGCTGGTGCAGCAGGATCAGTTCATGGGTCATTACAAGCTGGTGCTCTTACAACTACATTTACTGCAAGCCAAGGATTATTATTAAAGATTCCTAATATGTATAAGATTGCTGGAGAATTATTACCAGGTGTTATACATGTTTCTGCAAGAAGCTTAGCTGCTCAAGCATTATCAATTTTTGGTGATCACCAAGATGTTATGGCTTGCCGTCAAACTGGTTTTGCGATGCTTGCTACATCATCTGTACAAGAAGTTATGGATTTAGCTGGTGTTGCTCACCTTGCAGCAATCAAAACAAGCGTTCCATTCATGCACTTCTTTGATGGATTTAGAACTTCACACGAAATTCAAAAAGTTGAAGTTATGGATTACGAAGTATTTGATAAATTACTAGATCGTGATGCTGTTAGAAATTTCCGTGAACGTGCATTAACATTTGAACACCCTGTAACAAGAGGTTCTGCACAAAACGATGATGTTTACTTCCAAACAAGAGAAGCTCAAAACAAATTCTATAACGAAGTTCCTGCAGTAGTTGCAGACTATATGGCTAAGATTAGTGAAGTAACTGGTCGTAACTATGCACCATTTGTATACTATGGAGCTGAAGATGCTACAGATGTAATCGTAGCAATGGGTTCAGTTACAGAAACAATCAAACAAGTTGTTGATTATCTAAATGCAAAAGGTAGAAAAGTTGGTTGCTTAACAGTTCATCTATATCGTCCATTTGCAAAAGAATATTTATTCAATGTAATGCCTAAGACAGTTAAACGTGTTGCTGTACTTGACAGAACTAAAGAACCAGGGTCACTTGGTGAACCTCTATACTTAGATGTTAAAGCTGCATACTATGGCGTAAAAGGTGCTCCTTCAATTATTGGTGGTAGATATGGTCTATCTAGTAAGGATACTACACCTGCTCAAATGATAGCTGTATTCGATCATTTAAAGAAAAATGGTTTTGATGGCTTCACAGTAGGTATCGAAGATGATGTTACTCATTTAAGTATTCCTGTTGGAAAAGAAATTAAATTACTTGAAGGTACTTCTGAATTAGTATTCTATGGTCTTGGTAGTGATGGTACAGTTGGTGCTAACAAAAATACTATTAAGATTATCGGTGATAACACTGATTTATATGCACAAGCATACTTTGCTTATGACTCTAAAAAATCTGGTGGTGTAACTCGTTCTCATTTACGTTTTGGTCCAAAACCAATTACTGCTCCATATTTAGTAAGTCATGCTGACTTCGTAAGTTGCAGTCTTGAAGCTTATGTAGAAAAATATGATATGTTAAGCTGCTTAAAAGATGGTGGTACGTTCTTACTAAATACAGTTAGAAACGCAAAAGAATTAGAAGAACATCTACCTAATTCATTCAAAAAACAATTAGCTGAAAAACATGCTAAATTCTACATTATTGATGCAGTTCATCTAGCACGTCAAATCGGTTTAGGCGGAAGAACTAATACTATTTTACAATCTGCATTCTTCAAATTAAATGAACAAATCATGCCTTATGAAACAGCACAAGAATTAATGAAGAAATATGCTGCAAAAACTTATGCTAAAAAAGGTGAAGCAATCGTTCAATTAAACTATCAAGCAATTGAAAAAGGTGCAGAAGGCTTAGTTGAAGTTAAAGTTAAATCAGCTTGGAAGAAACTTCCAGTAGAAGAAAAAGTTGTAGATGAAAATCGTCCTCAATTTGTTAAGACTATTGCTGATCCAGTAAATGCAATTAAAGGTTATGATTTACCTATTTCTGCATTTAATGGTTATGAAGATGGTACAATGCCTAATGGTACTTCTGCATATGAAAAACGTGGTAGTGCTAACTTCGTACCAATGTGGAATCCTGAAAACTGTATTCAATGTAATCAATGTTCATTCGTTTGTCCACATGCAGTAGTACGTCCATTCTTAGTAAATGCTGAAGAAGCTAAAAATGCTCCTGAAGGTGTTCAATATTTAGCACCTACTGGAAAAGGCTTTGAAGGTCTTCAATATACATTACAAATTTCAACACTTGACTGTACTGGTTGCGAAGTTTGTGTTAATACTTGCCCTGGTAAAAAAGGTGAAAAAGCTCTTAAGATGGTTCCTATCTCTGATGCTCTTGAAGCTGGTCAAGCAGTTAATGCTAAATACTTCTTTGATAATGTAACTTATAAAGAAAACTTAGTAGATAAGATGGCAAATCCTAAGAACAGCCAATTTGCACAACCATTATTTGAATTCTCAGGTGCTTGTGGTGGATGCGGAGAAACTCCATATGTTAAATTAGTTACTCAATTATTTGGTGATCATATGGTAGTTGCTAACGCAACAGGATGTTCATCAATTTATGGTGGTAGCTTCCCTGCAACTCCATATACAACAAACAAAGAAGGTCGTGGTCCAGCTTGGGCTAACTCTCTATTCGAAGATAATGCTGAATTTGGTTTCGGTATGTTAAATGCAAGCAATGCATTACGTGATCAAATCGCAACTCATATGGAAGAAGCATTAGAAGAATGTCAAGATTGTGGTGATCGTGTTCATGAATTATTTAAGTTATGGCTTGAAAATAGAGAAGATTACAAAGTAACAAGAGAAGTTGCTAACGAACTTGTTCCATTACTAAAAGATAAAGATTGCCCACATGCAAAAGCAATCTACGAATTAAGAGATCATTTAGTTAAACGTTCTCAATGGATCTTTGGTGGTGACGGATGGGCATACGATATCGGTTACGGTGGATTAGACCATGTTATCGCTAACCAAGAAGATGTTAATATCTTAGTATTAGACACAGAAGTTTACTCTAATACAGGTGGTCAATCTTCTAAATCATCTCCTACAGCATCAATTGCTAAATTTACAGCTGCAGGTAAACATGGTAAGAAGAAAGACTTAGCTGCTATAGCAATGAGTTATGGACATGTATACGTTGCTTATGTTGCTCATGGTGCAAGCCAAGCTCAATTATTAAAAGCAATGCGTGAAGCCGAAAGCTATCATGGACCATCAATCGTAATTGCATACTCACCTTGTATCAACCATGGTTTAAAACGTGGTATGGGTAAAGCACAAGAACAAGCAAAACTTGCTGTTGAATGTGGTTACTGGACATTATTAAGATATGATCCACGTCTTATTGCAGAAGGCAAGAACCCTCTTCAAGTAGACTCTAAGACTCCAGATTGGGATAGATATGATGAATACTTAATGAGTGAAACAAGATATGCTCAATTAAAGAACATCAACCCTACTGAAGCAGATGCTCTTCTTGCAAAGAATAAAGCAGAAGCAATGAGAAGATATACAAGCTATCAAAGATATCTTGAAATGGATTTCTCTAAATAACAAAATTAATAACCGTTACTAGTTTAACTAGTAGCGGTTATTTTTATCAAAATATCAAAAGACTATCACTAATAGTTCACAATAAAATGTTATAATCAAATTGTAATAAGAAAACTAAATACTTTTTAACATTGGCTTCTAGGATAACTAGAGGCCTTCTCCTTATTCTATTCTCTTTGACAAACCAAAAATAAAATGATAAAATAATCATAAAAGGAGACAAAAAATGAACAACTCAAATTACACTAAGGAAAATTTAAAGAAAAATAAACCTACCATAATAATACCTATTATGAATACCATATTTGCTATAATTCTATTGGCACTATGCATAAGGCTTAAAGTAGTAAACAAGGAAGCCTTTAAATTAGTATACTTTATTGGAGCACTAATTTTAATTGTAATATACCCTGTAGGAAGTTGGTATACAAGTTATTTTTCAAAAAAGAATAATACTAAACGTATAAAAAATTATGAAAAAGAAACTAATGAAATAGTTTCGTATATTAAAAGACTAAAAAACTATCGAAGTGTTGAGATTAACAGAGATAAAAAGCTTAATGTATATGTAAATTATGGTAATAATAATATTACTAAAAGTGTAGAATATGATGATGAGCATTTTTCTTTTGGGCTTCCTAAAGAAGACTCTGTTATACTTACACTTGGTGTAAGCTTTGCGGGTTTAGAATTTAAAGGCTATAATAAAGAATTTATGGGACTTTGTGGAGTAATGCCTAAATCAATTTGGTTTATGAAACATTTAAAAGCACCCATTGCCAAAAAAGGTACAATAAGACTAGAAGCAATAAATTTCCAATTAACAGATAGATTGATTATTCAAGCATTAAAAAACCAAGATACTTTTTATGATAAAAAATCAGGATGGTTAGTAATTGGCGAAAGAAAATCTACTGCCCTAGATGAAAATGTAGAATTAATGGATAAAGTTATTTTAGTCGTACGCAATAATGAAATTGTTGCTTTATGGATTAATGTTGGTCCAAACTGTGCAATCTAATAATAAAAAAATGCTTTTCAATAAATAAAATATTGCAATTAGATTAACTTTTTGGTATAATAACATCGTAAAAATATTTATGGAGGATATAAAAATGAGAAAAACAATGAGAATTGCTGGAATATTTCTAGCTATTATGATGCTTTTCACTCTTGCAAGTTGTACTCCTAAGACAGCTGAAAAGGGAAAAGAAAAAATGGAAAAGAAAGGTTATAATGTTGTTACAACATCTACAGATGTTAACATTGGTGATCTTTTCTCAACTAAAACAGAAGCTGTATTAGTTTGCTCTAAAGAAGTTGATGGTAAAAAAATAGCTGTTACTGCTGCATTCTATAAAGATGCTGAAGAAGCTAAAGCAAGATATGAAAAAGTAAAAGCAGAAAATGAAAAAGAATTAGAAGAACAAAAAGAAGCACTTAAAAAAGCTGAAACAGATGAAGAAAAAGAAAGAATAAATGAAAAAATAGCTAGTTTAAAAGATTTCAAACTAAAAAGATCTGGTAAAATCCTTGTTTTTGGAAATAAAAAAGCAGTTAACGATTATACTGGTCTATAAGGCTATAAAATATGTATTGGTTTTCAATACATATTTTTTCTTTACAAAACGAAAATATAGTTAGTTAAGTCTAATATTTTGAATAAATATAGCAAAAATAAAAGATTTCGCATTTTAGTAGAGTATTTTTACAATAAATGGTATAATAATATATTGGTAAGAAGCAATAAAAATAAATATAAAAAATAAATGTCAAACTGATGAGGTGTTAGATATGTCAAAATTACAAATAATCGATTTACATGTTAGTGTTGAAGGAAAAGAAATATTAAAAGGTGTTAACCTTGAAATTAATACCGGTGAGTTCCATGTAATTATGGGACCAAACGGAACTGGTAAATCTACCTTAGTTTCAACAATCATGGGACATTACAAGTATGAAGTGACAAAAGGACAAATTTTACTAGATGGTGAAGATGTACTTAAAATGAGTGTTGATGAAAGAAGCAGAAAAGGTATTTTTCTTGCAATGCAATACCCTAGTGAAATAGAAGGAGTTACCAATTCAGATTTTATAAAGGCTGCTTTACATGCAAGAGCATTACCTGGTGAAAAATTTTCATTACTAAAATATATAAAAAGCTTTGAACAAGCAACTAAAGAACTTAAAATGCGTTCTGACTTACCACATCGCTATGTTAATGTAGGTTTTTCTGGTGGTGAGAAAAAACGTAATGAAATACTTCAAATGAAAATGTTAAAACCTAAATTTGCCCTTTTAGATGAAATAGATTCAGGGCTTGATGTTGATGCTTTAAGAATTGTTGGTGAAAATGTTAATAATATGAAATCTCCTGATTTTGGTGCTTTAATTATTACTCACTATGAAAGATTATTAGACTACCTAAATATTGATAAAGTTCATGTGCTAATGAATGGTAAAGTAATTACTGAAGGTGGATTAGAATTAATTGAAAAAATTGACGCAGAAGGATACGATTGGTTAAAAGAAGAATACAATTTAGAAGATGAAGCAAATGAAGTAAGAGCTGCTGGCATTATCGGAACTTGTGCCGTTAAAAATACACTTGGTGATAAAAATGAATAATGTATTAGTTATAAATTCTAATCAAACTAAAGTAATTATTCAAGACTTTAACAAAGATGCATCTAGTAAAGAATTTGAAATGTTAGATGATAGCCATTTAATATATATTACTTTTCAACATGATTCAAATAGTAATAACAAAAACATTGTAAAAGCTAATCTTGGTAATAATGCTTATTTAGAAATTTATAACGTAGTTACAAGTGATGAATCAAACGAAATAAATCAAGTAATAAACTTAAATGAAGAAGGTTCAAAAGTTGAAATAATGAATCTTTTGTTACTAACTAAAAAAGCTAACTTGAATAGTAAAATTGAAATATTCCATAATGCTAAACATACCGAAAGTAATTTAGCAAATTATGCAATTTCTAAAGACCAAGCAACTTTGTTATTAAACAATAATGCGACAATAAAAAAGGGTTGCTCATTATCTGTTGCTCACCAATCAACAAAAGGCTTAACATTATCAAAAACTGCAAAGATTAAAGCCCTACCTAATTTGTATATTGATGAATATGATGTAATAGCGAATCATGCATGTTCTATCGGCTCAATTAATAAAGAAGACTTATTCTACTTAATGAGTAGAGGTATGACTCAAGAAGAAGCTTCTAAAATAATTGTAATGGGATATGTAAAACCAATATTAGATCATATTAACAATGAAGAAACAAAAAAAGAAATTGAACAAAATTTTGAAAAATATTTAGTTGACTAATAAGAAAGGAGTTAAAGCAGATGGCTGACTTATTAAACATTAAAAAGGATTTTCCAGTTTTAAACAATAACCCTGATTTAGTTTATCTAGATACAGGCGCTACTGCTTTAAAACCAAAATGTGTCATTGATAAAATTAATGAATACTACGATAAATATGGTGTAAATGTAAATCGTGGTGTTTATGAACTTAGTTATGAAGCAACTACTGAATACGAAGAAACCAGAACCTTAACCGCAAAATTTCTAAATGCAAGAGAAAAAGAAATTGTATTTACAAAAGGTGCAAGTAATGGCTTGAATATGGTTGCTTTAGGCTTTGGTATGGATTACATTCAAGAAGGTGATGAAATAATTACAACCGAATTAGAACATCATAGTAATGTACTTCCATGGATGAATGTTGCAAAAAAGAAAAATGCGACATTAAAATACATTGAACTTGATTCAACTGGTCGTATAACTGTTGAAGCATTTAAAAAAACAATTACCGAAAAGAGTAAGGTTCTAGCAATAACATATGTTTCTAATGTAATGGGATATATTACACCTATTAAAGAAATAATTAAAATTGCTCATGAACACAACATTATAGTTGTTGTTGATGCGGCACAAGCTGTACCACATATGAAAGTAGATGTACAAGACTTAGATTGTGATTTCCTCGCCTTTTCTGCTCATAAAATGTTTGGGCCAACTGGCTTTGGTATATTGTTTGGTAAATACAAATATTTAAAAAAAATGAGCCCAATTGAATATGGTGGCGATATGATTGATGTAGTTGAAAAATATGAAGCTACAACCAAAGATGCACCATACAAATTTGAAACAGGTACACCTCCTATTGCGGAGGCAATAGCTTTCAAAGAAGCAATAAAGTACATTGAATCAATAGGTTATGATCGAATTCATGAACATGAACAAATATTATTAAACTATGCTCGTGAAAAGTTAAGCAAAGTAGAAGGTATTACAATATATAATCCTACAGCAGAAACCGCAATTATTACATTTAATATTAATAAAGCACACCCTCATGATGCCGCAACCATCTTTGATGAATATCACGTTGCTTTACGTGCAGGTCATCACTGTGCCCAATTAATAACGAAATGGTTAGACTGTGTAGCAACACTTAGAGCTTGCATATATGTATATAACGATTATCACGATATTGATGTATTCGTTGAAGCAGTAAAAGCTGCTGTAAAATATTTTGAGGAGTGGTAAGATGGGAAACCAAATATCTGATTTATACAACCAAGTTATTAATGAACATCGTAAATATCCTCGTAACAAAGGATTAGTACCAGGGTATAAAACATTACATCTAAAAAACCCTTCTTGTGGCGATGATGTAACTGTTCAAGTTGAAATAAAAGATGGTAAAATTGTTGATGTAAGACATGATGGAACAGGCTGTGTAATTTGCTGTTCATCAGCTTCCGTTATGAGTGAAGTTCTAATCGGCAAAACTGTTGAAGAAGCCAATGAAATCATTGATGATTTCTATGAACTCATTAAAGGTAATTTGCCAAAAGATGAAGATCGCTTAGGAGATGCAATTGTATATGTAAACATCCATAACTTTCCTCCCCGCGCTAAATGTGCAACTCTTGCTTGGCGTGCGGCTGGTGCTTTGCTTCTAGGTGATGAAGGAGATCAAGAAGATGAATAACGAAAAAGAAAAAGAAATAGAACTTGAAAATCAAAAAGAAGAAATAAACGAAATAGTTGGCGATTACAAATATGGTTTTAGAACTGATGTTGAAAATATTTTTGATACTGGTCGAGGAATTAATGAAGATGTTGTTAGACTAATTTCAAAAATGAAAAATGAACCAGAATGGATGTTAGACATTAGACTAAAAGCATATCATGAATTTGCAAAAATGAAATGGCCAACCTTTGGACCTGATTTATCAAGTGTAACTTTTGATGATTATATATATTACATAAAATCAAGTAAAAAAACTGAAAGCAGTTGGGATGAAGTTCCTACCGCAATCAAAGATACTTTTGATAAACTAGGTATAAGAGAAGCAGAACAAAAATACTTAGCAGGTGTTTCAACTCAATTTGAATCAGAAGTTGTATATCATAATACAATTAAAGAATTAGAACAAAAAGGCGTTTTATTCTGTGATACGGATACAGCTGTAAAAAAATATCCTGAAATTGTCAAAGAATATTTTGCTAAAGTTGTTCCCGCAACCGATAATATGTTTGCGGCACTAAATACTGCCGTTTGGAGTGGTGGTTCATTTATATATGTTCCTAAAGGTGTAAAACTAGAAAAACCATTACAATCTTATTTCAGAATTAACACTGAACAAATGGGACAATTTGAACGTACCTTAATCATTGTTGATGATGAAGCAAGTGTACACTATGTTGAAGGATGTACAGCTCCTCAATATTCAAAAGATTCTCTACATGCCGCAGTAGTTGAAATATATGTAAAGAAGAATGCATATTGTAGATATTCAACTGTACAAAACTGGTCAAACAATATTATTAATTTAGTTACTAAACGTACTCTTGTTGAAGCAGGAGGTCATATGGAATGGATTGATGGTAATATTGGTTCTAACATCAATATGAAGTACCCCGCATGTATACTTGCGGGAGAAGGAGCAAAAGGAACAACTATTTCAATTGCTTTTGCGGGCCCAGGTCAAATCCAAGATACTGGTGCGAAAATGATTCATCTTGCACCAAATACTACTAGCCAAATTATTTCTAAATCAATTTGTCGTGGTGGTGGTAAAGTTAACTATCGTGGTACTGTTCGCCATAGTGCTAATGCAACATACGCAAAAAGCCATGTTGAATGTGACACCATAATATTAGATGAAATATCTACTAGTGATACAATTCCAACTAATATTGTTGAAAATGATACTTCATATATCGAACATGAAGCAACCGTTTCTAAAGTAAGTGAAGAACAATTATTCTATCTAATGAGTAGAGGCTTAACTGAAGAACAAGCAACCGAAATGATTGTTATGGGTTTCATTGAACCATTTGCAAAAGAATTGCCAATGGAATATGCAGTAGAATTAAATCAACTTATCAAGTTAGAAATGAAGAATTCAATAGGATAAAAAATGCCATTGGTAGAACCAATGACATTTTGTCTAAAAAGGAGAATTGAATGAAAAAACTATGGACTTTTGTAAACATCATATTAGGAATAGGATATGGTATATTCCTAGGAATAATGGTAATAAATGCAATTATATTTAATGAAACACTAACAATCGAAAAGAAATTACTTTTCCTTATATTAATACTTATAATGTTTTTTTTGAGTAACTATCTTTGCACAATTATTCACGAATCAGGCCATTTAATATTTGGATTAATATCAGGTTTTAGATTTATATCTTTTAGAATAGGTAGTACAATTTTTCTAAAAGATCAAAAAAGTAACAAAATAAAGAAGAAAAAATACTTTATGGCAGGAACAGGTGGCCAGTGTATCTTAGATACTCCAAAAGATGAAACAAAAAAACCTTTTGTTCTATATAATCTAGGTGGGGTATTTCTAAACCTAATATTTGCAGTTATTAATGGAGTAATATATATATTTGTAAAAGAATTAATAATAGGTTACTTCTTCCTATTTATGATGTTACAAAATATATTAATGATTATTTTAAATGGTATACCACTGCGTTCAAACTATATTGACAATGATGGTTATAATACCAAACAAATTTCAAAAAGTAATCTCGCAAAAGAAGCTTTTTATGCCCAAATTAAAATAACTAAAGCAACTACCAATAATATAAGACTAAAAGATATGGATGAATCTTTCTTTTTGTTTGATCAAGAATTAACTGAAAAAAATAGTATGGTATCAACCATAAAATTATTTAGAATAGAACGTTTAATTGATGAACATAAATATCTTGAGGCAATTGAAGATTTAAAGTTATTATTAAATGATGATACGCTTGCGGGGATATATCAAAACACAGTAAAAAGTGACTTAATATTTTGTTACTTAGTTACCAATAATAAAGAATTAGCCGAAAAATACATTGATAAAGGCTTCAAAAATATGCTTAAAATGAAAATGCCAGTTCCTAATATGATAAGATATAAATACACATATTATTTATTATTAGAAAATGATGTTGAAAAAGCAAGTGCAGAAAGAACGTATCTAGCTCAAATAGAAGAAAAATACCCATATAAGGCTGATTTCGAAGGAGAACTAGAACAAATTAATGTAGCAAAAGAAGTATATCTAGCAAATCAAAATGGACTACAAATGTAGCCCATTTTTTTAAATATTGGAATTTACTATTTTTAAACACTCTTTATATTGATTGTTTGCATATTCAAAACATATATACTTAAACCAATTTTCAACATATTCTTTTACGTTATGTTTATATTTTAAATAATAAGCATGTTCAAACATATCAATTCCTAAAATAGGACATAAGTTATTAGGAACAGTTGTATCATTACCATAAACAGTTTTAATTGAAACTTGGCATTTTTCATCACATACTAGAAATACATATCCACAAGTAGTCATCGCAAGACATGCTTTTTTGAATTCTAAATAGAAGTCACGCATTGTTTTATATTTATTTTCAATAGCTTTTTTTAATTCAGGGCATATTGAAACAATAGGGTTGGGTGTGATAGATCTAAAAATAATCTGATGGTTATATACTCCCCCCGCATACTTAATAATATCGTTTTTCCTAAAAGGTGATAAAATCTTTTCATTAAATAAAATCTCATCAAGAGTTAACTTTTGCAAACTGATTTCTGTAGATAAAATAAAATTTAAATCATCAACAAATTCCTTATATATTTGATTATAATGAATACTTAAAGTTTGAAAATCGAGGAAATCTTCAAAACTAGTTAAATTATAATTTAAGGGTATAGTCGCAAAAGGATAGTGATTTGTTAAACTCATAAAAACCTCCATATATTTCAACATCATTATATTCATAAGTAAGAAAATGTATGAATATAATATCGCGAAAGAAGGAATTTAATGGAATATACTTACCAAGGTCTAAAAGTATATTGTGAAAAAAAAGGTAGAGGGCCTGATTTAGTATTATTACATGGTTGGGGTTGTGATGGAAAAATCTTTTCGGGTATTGTTAGTGAACTAATGCCATACTTCACCATTTATAACATCGACCTGCCAGGGTTTGGGAATAGCGATGAACCTAAAAACTACTATACACTTGATGACTATGTAGATATGTTAATAGATTTTATTAATAAATTTAAAATAAATAATCCCATTATTTTAGGCCATTCATTTGGTGGTCGAATTGCCATTAGGTTTACCTCAAAAACCAATCTCACTAAAAAGTTAATATTAGTTGATAGTGCAGGAATAAAACCTAAAGGATATTTCAAAACCAAATTAAAAATACTGAAATATAAATTAAAGAAAAAAACTTACAAATTATTTAAAAAAGTAAACAAGTATCAAACCTTAATTCAAAATAGTGGAAGTAATGATTACAAAAACGCTACCCCTGTAATGAAAAAAACTCTATCAGTTATTACCAAAACCTTCCAAGAAAAAGAATTAAAGAACATTAAAACTAATACACTTCTAATATGGGGTAAGAATGACTATACTACACTATATCAAGATGGTGAAAAAATGCAAAAACTACTTGAGAATAGCGCAATCGTAAGTATTGAAAATGTTGGACACTTTCCATTTTTAGAAAAACCCTATCACTTTATGTGTATATTAAAAACTTTTCTTGAGGTGAATGAATGATTGTTTTAAATATAATAGCTATTAGCCTTTATACATTAGTAATAATAAAACTTCTATATTATTTAACTAATATTTATCAACAAAATCACTATGATTACAAGAAAACCTTATTAAGTTTAAAAAAATACTACTTAACTAAGAAAACTTTCTTTTGTTATTTAATAAGTATTCCCTTTGGTGTAATAGGAATTAACAATACTAATTTACCTTTAATATGTATGAGCATAATCATACTTACGATATCATTTATTTTTCAAATAAAATATATCATAAAATTAAAATTTACTAGTAGAATGATAAGACTATGGATAACATCTATCTTATTTATTACAATTATTGGTATTATATCAATTTACATCAATAGTATTATATATATATTAATACCTTTATATTTACCAATTATTGTTTTTCTTGCAAGTTTAGTCAATCTACCAATAGAACATATTATTAATAACTACTATTACAAACTAGCCCAGCAAAAACTACAATCATTTGATGATTTAGTTAAAATCGGTATCACAGGAAGTTTTGGTAAAACCTCAACAAAAGATATACTATACCAAATAATTTCCAGAAAATATTTAACCCTTAAAACTCCTAAATCATATAATACCCTAATGGGAATTAGTCGAACTATCAATAGTGATTTAAACAAGCCAATGGAGTTATTTATAGTTGAAATGGGGACCTTTAGAATTGGTGAAATTAGTAAATTAAGTAAATTTGTTAAACCTAATATTGCTATAATAACGCAAATAGGACCTCAACACTTATCAACATTAAAAACAGAAGCCAATGTCTTAAAAGCAAAATTAGAAATTGTTGATGGATTAAAAGAAAACGGTACATTAATATTAAATACTGATAATGAATACTTAAATAACGTAAAAGATCACCTCAGCAATACATATAACGTATTAACATATGGTATAGATAGGGGTACATATCATGCCAAAAACATAACATATAAAGTAGATAAAACTATTTTTGATATATATAAAGATGATACATTCTTATTTCAAGCATCAACAAGTCTTTTAGGAAAACATCAAATTTCAAATATTCTTGCAAGTTATGTAACCACTATGGCCCTAAAGGAATATAACATAATAATAGATGATTTAGAATTCAAAAAAGCCATTGAGGCAATTCTACCATCAGAACATCGTTTAAGTTATCAAAAGATTAATAAACTACATATATATGATGACTCATATAGTTCTAATATCATAGGCTTTAAAAATGCTTTAGATGTCTTAAAAAGACAAAAAGGTTATCTTTGCCTAATTACTCCAGGAATAGTAGATGCGGGAGAAGGCGAAAAAGAACTAAATGAAACAATTGCCAAAGAATTAAACAATATAAATGAAATATGTTTAATAAAAAATCATGCAAGTACATATATTGCAACTTACTTAAATAACAATAATATCAATTATTTACTATTTGATAACTTTAAAGAAGCTTACAAATATATATTTAAAATAAGTTTAGAAAAAGAAGTATACTTACTGATTGAAAATGATTTACCAGATAGTTTTTTAGAAAGGTGATAAAATGAATAATGAAAAAATTAAATTGGGTATAATTATTGGGGGTAAAAGCGTAGAACACGAAATATCCGTAATTTCGGGCTTACAAACGTATTTTAGCGTTGATCGTAACAAGTATGATACTACCATTTTTTATTTAGATAAAAACAACCACATATATGTTAGTAAAGAATTAAACAGTATTGAAACATATAAAAGTAACTATATAAATAAAGAAAAAGAAGTATTCATAAAAAGCATTAATAATCAAATATATTACCAGTATTTAAACAAACCCAAGAAGAGTTATCCAATAGATATCTTTATACCAGTATTACATGGCTATGGAACAGAAGATGGAACAGTTGTAGGATTTCTAGATATATATCAAGCAATTTATACTTGTAGTGATTTAATTCCGTCTGCTATCATTCAAGATAAAGTAGCAACTAAAGCAATGTTAAAACTTGGTAACTTCCCAAGTGTTGAAGGAATTGTTGCGATTGAAGGAAAAACAATTGAAGAAGTTCCATTCCCGGCAATCGTAAAGCCCGCATATCTTGGATCAAGCATTGGCATAAAAGTAGTCAAAAACAATGAAGAGTTAGAACAGGCTTTAAACGTAGCTTATAAATACACAAACAAGGTTTTAATTGAAAAAGCAATAATTAATTTTAAAGAATACAATTGTGCTGTTATAAAAGACCACAATGAATTAATTACTTCTACTATTGAAGAAGTAAAACACGATGAAGAAATACTATCGTTTAGTCAAAAATATGAAAAAAGTGAAGGCAAAATGAGTGGCTCACCAAATAGAATTATTCCTGCTTCAATAAACGAACAACTAAAAGAAGAAATAATAAAAATATCAAAAGAACTATATAGATGGTTTGACCTAAAAGGAGTAGTACGCATTGATTATATATATGATTTAGATGAAAATAAACTATATGTAAATGAACTAAATAACATACCAGGTTCACTAGCATTCTATCTATTCGAAAAAGAAGGAATACCATTTACTAAAATGATTGATATATTAGTAACTAACGCAATAATTGAAAAACATAATAAAGATAAAAAAATAACAACTTTTGAATCAAACGTGTTTAATAAAAAATCACTCAAACTAAATAAGTAAATAATTTTGTATAAAAACATATATATGTTATAATAGAATGGATGCTGACGTAGCACAATAGGTAGTGCACCTCCATGGTAAGGAGGAGGTCGTTGGTTCGAGTCCAATCGTCAGCACCATTTAAAAAAGCCAAAAGCCAGTATTACTGGCATTATCTATACAACTTAGAATATTTAAGAAAAGTACATCTTTTCATATTCAATAACTTAGCAGCTTGAACATTGGTGATTTCTTTATTATGAAATCTACTAACAATTTCTTTAAAATTATCAGGGAGTTTATACTTAGGTCTGCCTAAATGAACTCCCTTTTCTTTTGCAATTCTAATCCTCTCTGCTTGACGCTTTCTAATGTTTTCCCTTTCGTTTTGGGCAACAAAAGAAAGAACTTCTAAAACAATATCTGAAATAAAATTACCAACTAAATTCATGCCATCTTCCCTTGTATCTAACAAAGGAAAGTCAATAATAAATATATCTGCCTCAATAACCTTAGTGATTTCACTCCACTCATTAATAATCATATCATAATTTCTACCAAGACGATCAATTGATTTAATTATCAATAAATCGTCTTTTTTTAATATTTCCTTTAATAACTTATAATTTTCTCTTTCAAAATCTTTGCAACTTTGTTTATCAACATAAATAAACTCATCTGTTAAGCCTAACTTATACATCTCTTCCATTTGTCTTGCAATATTTTGTGCCTCTGTAGACCATCTTACATATCCATATTTCATAATTACCTCCGAATGAGAGTATTATACCAAAAACAAACAAAATGAAAAAATCACCTATTACTAGATGACAGAATAACATTTGGTAGGTAAAGGTAAAAAAATATACACCTAATTGGGTATATAGCATTTATACTGGAAAAATCAGTTGGAATTTTAAAAAAAGCAATGGCAATACGCAAAAAACTGATTTTGAATCAGAAACTATTGATGAAAATGAAATTAGGCTTATAAGTTAATAAATTATTAAAATAATTTTAATAGTTGTAATGAATAAAAAGTATTCTGTATCTAATAATTGATATAGAATACTTTTTGTATATGTAATTATAAAAACGATTGAAATTTAAAAAAATAAATAGTATAATTAAATATGTAGTAAATAAAAAGGGGAAAAAGAAATGAGATTAAGAAAAATAATATATGTATTATTTGTTATTATAATGATGTTTGTATTTAGTAGTTGTAAAAAAGAATGTAAACATGTATCATCAGATTGGATAGTAGATGCTACAGAAACATGTACAAAAAAAGGTAGCAAACATAAAGAGTGTGCAAAATGTCACGAAATACTTGCTACCGAAGAAATACCTGTTCTTGGGCACAAATACAATAAAAATGGAATTTGTACAAGGTGTGGTGATGTATTAAAACAAGCTGAATTAGAATTTGAAATGGGACCTGAGTATACATATTATATAGTAACTGGGATAGATCACGATGAAAATGATAAAAGCAATTTAGCAATTATAATACCTAAAGAGTACAAAGGGTATCCAGTGGTTGCAATAAAAAATGAAGCTTTTAAAAAAGAAACAAGGATAAAAAGTGTTAACATATCTGATAATATATCAGTTATAGGTTATGAAGCGTTTAGTGGCTGCACAGGCTTAAAAAATATAGAACTTCCTGAAAGTGTTGTAGTTATAGGTGAAAATGCTTTTTCAGAATGTAGGAATTTAACAAGTATAGAACTTTCAAAAAACGTTGAACTTATTGGTATTGGTGCATTCTCAGGCTGCACAGGTTTAACAAGCATGACAGTAGATGAAAAAAATCCGATATTCGATTCAAGACTAGATTGTAATGCAATAATAGAAACAAAATCAAATAAATTAATATCTGGTTGCAAAAAAACCAAAATTCCAGATAGTGTTACAAGTATAGAAAGTTATGCATTTTCAAAGTGTTATAGTTTAACAGACTTGGTAATACCAAATAGCGTTACAAGCATAAAGAGTTATGCATTTAATGAATGCACGGGTTTAACAAGTGTAGAAATCCCAAACAGTATTAATTATATAGAAAGATATGTATTTTATAAATGTGAAAATTTAAAAAGCGTTGTAATTCCAGATAGTGTTACAGTCATAGGCTCTTATGCATTTAGTGAATGCAAAAGTTTAATAAATATTGAAATACCAACCAGTATAGATACCATAAGGAATTATGCATTTGAGGGTTGTACAAGTTTAACAAGCATAGTAATACCAATCAATGTAGAATATATGGGAAGCTATGTATTTAACAATTGCACCAATTTGACAGTATATTGTGTAGCACCAGGAAAACCAGATAAGTGGAAAGATGATTGGGGCGGAAATGTCAACAAAATAGTATGGTATTATAAAAACAGTAAATAAAAATATTAGTACTCTGTATGTTACTAATTCAGAGTACTTTTTCTATGACATTTAAACAAACGTAATTATGAAATTAATTGAATTTTTAAAAAATAAATAGTATAATGTAATATGAGTGCTTGTAATAGATATAAAAGTCTATTTTAAAAAGGAGCGAAAAAGATGAAGTTAAGAAATATATCTTACATATTACTTACTATTATGATGACATTTGTATTTACTAGTTGCAACAACAAATGTAAACACAAAGAAACAATGTGGATAGTAGATGTTAATGCAACATGTACAGAAAACGGAAGTAAGCATGAAGAATGTACAATTTGTCATGAAAAGCTTGGTACAAAAGAAATTAAAGCATTAGGACATACATATGACAATCAAGGAATATGTACAAGATGCGGATATGAATCTACTACAGATGAGATAGTGTATGAACTTAACCCCGATAATATAAGTTATAAAGTCGTTGGTTTAAGAATTGAAAAAAACACTTTTGTATCAACAATAATAGTCCCAAGTGAATATAATAATTTACCAGTTACTGAAATTGGAGCTAATGCTTTTAGTGATTGTTATTTTATTAAATTAATAATTTCAGAAGGCATAAATAAAATAGATAAAGATGCATTTAATTATTTAAGACATTCCATAGACTTAGTTCTTCCTAAAAGTATTGCTTATATAGAAGAAAATGTTTTTGGAGATATATATTTAAACAATGTTTATTATAATGGTACTATAGAAGATTGGTGCAATATAAAGTTTTCTAATTCTGCTTCAAATCCAATTTCAAAAGCAACAAATTCATATATATTAGATGAAAATAACGAATATAAGGAAATAGCAAAAATATCCGAAATAGTTATACCAGGTACTATTAATCGTATTGGTGATTATCAATTTCTTGGATTTGATAGTATTAAAAAAGTAACTTTTTCTGAAGGAGTAAAAGAAATAGGAAATAGTGCTTTTGCGGGATGCGAAAACATAACCAAGGTAGAGATGGCAAACACCATTACTAGTATAGGGGTTAGTGCTTTTGCGGGGAACTCAAGTTTAACAGATATTGTGTTGCCTTCTAATATTAAAACTATTGAAAGTAAAGCATTCACACATTGTGGCAATGTAACAAATGTATATTATAATGGTGCATTAGAAGATTGGTGTAATATTGAATTCATTGATCAAGCATCTAATCCATTTTATTATAATGATAGAAATTTAACAAATCACTTCTATATGTTAAATAAAAATAGTAAATATGAAGAATTAACTAAATTAGTAATACCAAGTACTGTAAAGAAAATTAACAGTAGAACATTTTCAGATTTTAATAATTTAGAAAGTATAGTGATACCAAATACTGTTGAAACAATTGGCGAACAAGTGTTTTCAGGTTGTACTAGCTTAACGAATATAATATTACCTTTTATAGGCGATGGAAATAATATTAATAAATTCGGATATATATTTGGTAATCATGTTCCATCATCACTAAAAGAAGTTAAAATTACTGATGCAAAACAAATAGCAGAAAGGGCATTTTCCGGTTGTAAAGAAGTAGAAAGTATAACAATAGATGGTGTTGCAACAAGCATTGAAGATGAAGCATTTTCTGGTTGCACCAAATTAAATAAAATAGAAATTTTGTGCAATATAATTTCAATAAACAGACAAGCATTTTCTAACTGTACAAGTTTAACAAGCATAACTATACCCAATACGGTTAAAGAATTTGGACACGGGGCTTTTTACAATTGTACAAGTTTGACTAATGTGTATTTCAGAGGTACATTAGAAGAATGGAGGAGTATTCGTATTATGAATGCTACATCTACTCCTGAAAGTTATGCAGAACATATATATGTTCTAGACAAAAATAATGAATATGTAGAAATAGATATTAATAACTAAACTAAAAAAGCTATATAGCAATAAAATACACCCCATTTCTTGGACCACTAAAAGTGTGGCATAATGCAAGAAATGGGTGTTTTTTTATAAATAATATCTCTTATCATACTATAGTGTAATTACTTATTACTATGATATTTTCAAATGGAATTATAAGAATAGTTGACATCAATAATAACATCGTGCTAAAATATTCTTATAAAGTATAGTAAAAAATAAAGAAAAAATATCATCATTAGCATGATTAATATAAGGACATAAATTTATGCAAGTTTACAAATTTAGTTATAATTATAATATCAGTTTCTTTTTAAGCTTATTTTTTATAATGATATTTATAATAATGGGTATGGCTTTCTTTTTTAGCGCAGACAAAAAAATATTAAAACTACTAATAATGATTATTTTTGTTGGAATGTTTTCTTTCGTAGTTTATTCATTATACATTCATCCATTTAGTAATTATCGAAAAATTAAAAAAGCTATAGAAAATAACGAAATATTATATGTTTCTGGTGAAGTAACAGAATTTAAGACACCTAGTTTAAAGTGGGGGAATCATGAAAGTGAATCATTTAAAATTAATGATATAGAATTTGAATATCTAGAAAATGAATCATATGGTTATGCAAGAATTGCGAAAAATAAAGGAATAATTAATAAAAACGGACAAAAACCTAAAATTGGATATTATGAAGAATATGAGTATTATGATAAAAGTAAACCATCAAGAAGAGTTATAGTAAGTATCGAAATATTAAATTCTGATTGATGACTAAGAGGAGAAGAATAATGGGATTTTGGAGTACAAGTTTATATGGGAATGACCTTACTCTAGATGTTAGAGATAAGTTAGATGATTTATTAAAAAGTGGAGTTTCACCACAAGATGTTTATCAAGAAATGCTTAAATGTTTTGAAGAAGTACTCTCAACCGATGAAGAATCTTTATTTTGGTTTGCTTTAGCAGACCGAATGTGGGATTATGGAATACTTACTGATGAAATCAAAGAAAAGGCATTAACATATATGACAAATATAGCAGAACATGAATATCTAGATGAACTTGAAACAACAAGAGAAAGACGTTCATGGCAAAATACGTTAAATAAACTTAAAACAAAAATTGAAAATGTTAATCAAGGTAATAAGAAAATCAAAGTAGAACCTGTGTTTAAAAGAAATATTTTGAATGTTGTTGTTTTGCAGTAATATTCTTATATTTTGAAACAACTTTAATTGCTCCTCTTGTTTTATTAATTATTATTTTTGCTACTACAATAATTTCATTTATAAAAACAGTTTTTATAGGTAAAAAATATATTAAAATTGAAGATGGCAAATTATTGATTAAACGTAGAGAAGATATAATATTATCAGTTAATAAAAATGAAATTGAAAAATTAGTTGTTATATTTGATATATTTTTCGAAGATATAGATTTCATCAAGTTTCAGTATAATGGTAAAAAATATTTTTTCGAGATTCCTATTGAAACTAATGATGAGTTAAAAGTATATATAAATGATTTGAATTATAAACGTAAAAGAACTATATTACTAAGAGTTGTTTTAACTATTTTAGGAGTTTATTATTGATGATATTTAAAAATTATTAATTTTATCATATTGTTGTTTTATTTTAAAACAGGTGACTATTGGTGCCCTGATTACAGCAAAATAACTTGGAATTATACCAAATAATAATATTCAATTATTTCCTAGTCGTATTTTTTAATTTAAATAGAATTCATCTAAAAACGTCCATTTAAAGACGATAAATGAAAAAATTAGAATATATCACTTGAAAAATTAACCGATTGGTTATATAATAAACAATGGTATAAAAAGAAAAATCCCATTGAAAAGAGGAAAAAAATGACTATAGATAATCAAAAAAATATTGTTTTATATGGTAAAGCAAGTACAATCCTTGAATTACTAGACAATCCTAAATATAATTCGTTAAAAATTGTAGCTGTATGGCCAAATGAATTAACAGAAGAAGCAAGTCTTAGAAATGCTTTGAATGCTAAAGGATTAGAAATAAACGTTTTAGTTAATAAAAACGGTATATATAGATCTTTTCCAGAAGCATTAGTTGTTGCAACTGATGGTTATTCAGAAGATTTAATAGGATTAAACTCTTGTAAAATAGAAGAACTTGAATTAGAAGTTGTGCCTGTTAGCCAAGAAACAGTTGAAGAACCAGTTGAAACTTCAAATGAAGTTGTTGAAGAACAAGTTGAAGTAGAAACTCCAGAAGTTGTAGTAGAAGAACCTCAAACTCCAATCGAAAAGATTGTTGAAGTTGAAAAAATTGTAGAAGTTCCAAAACCTTGTCTATTTACTGATGAACAATACACTGAACTTAAAGATAGTGTAAAAGCTTATTTTGAATACATTGCAAAATTAGTTAATAGTGTTCGTCAAAAAGATGATTCAATTTACAACATGAATAAAGAATTACAACTTTACAAAAATGATTATTACAAAAAGATGCTAGATGGTTTCTTAGCTGATTTAATCAATTTACGTGAAGGTGCAAAAAGCGAATTAGTTGATTTAGCAAGAGGAAATTGTGATAAAAAACAAGTTTTAGGAAATGCTGAATTCTATCTTGGAACAATAGATGAAGTACTTCGTACTCATCAAATAGTTGCAAAAGGTGAAGAATATTACTTAAATAATCAATTAATATATCCATCACCAAATGTAATTCTTCCAGTTATGCAATTTAATACAGGTACTGGTAGAGAAAAACAACAATTAGAACTTGGTGAAGTTGTAGCACCAGAAGAAGCATCAATGTCGTCACTTCTTGAATTATTTAAAGAATATCAAGCACGTCTTGAAAAAATATATAATGCTTTTGATCTTCAAAGTAAAGCAATCAATGAAGTTTATAATACCGCAAAATTACAACAAAATGCGGCTGATGGTCACTTCATAACACCAATAGCAGTAAAGCTTATTATGTTATTTAACAACGTTACAAAACGTGTTAATTCAATCAACGATTGTGATGATGAATCTGCTAGCACAATATATCAAAATGCAATTGAATATGCACTTGACTTCTTAACAAGAATGTTGAATAGTTTAGATGTAGATATCTTACAAGAACAAGATTTAGTTGCTTTAAATAGTGAAACAGAAAAACTTGATTTGAAATATTATCGTATATTAAACAAAATTAAACCTGAAGAACTTGAAGGTAAAAAACTAGTGGCAGATCAATATATGTCAGACTGCTACTTATACAATGGACGTATTTTAGTACCTGCTAAAGTAAAAGTACGTGCCGAATAAAAAAGTCAACAAAACATTAAAAATATAAAAGGAGAAAATTATGGGAAAAAAAGTTGGTATTGACTTAGGTACAACATATTCATGTGTTGCATACCTTAATGAAGATGGAGGACTAGAAGTATTAAAGAATGCGGAAGATTCAAATACAACTCCTTCACTTGTATTTTTTGAAAATGAATCAAATGTAATTGTTGGTGCACCTGCACGTGCTGGTTCAATTTATAATCCAGAAAACTTAATTGAACGTGTAAAATCATATATGGGTGACCCTAACTACACAATTAACAAATTTGGTGTAGATTATTCACCATCTGCTATATCTTCTTTAATCTTAAGAAAATTAAAGAAAGATGCAGAAGCTGCACTTGGCGATACAATTGATGGTGCAGTTATCACTTGCCCTGCTTACTTCGGTACTGAAGCTAGAGCAGCTACTAAAAAAGCTGGTGAAGATGCTGGTCTTAATGTATTACAAATAATCAATGAACCAACAGCTGCAGCTTACGCTTATGCATACGTTAAAGGCACTGATATTAACAAAACAGTATTAGTATATGACCTTGGTGGTGGTACATTTGACGTTACTCTATTAAAGATGGATTTTGCTGGAGACAAGAAAGACTTAACAGTACTTGCATCAAATGGTGACCATACATTAGGTGGTAAAGACTGGGATGCAAGATTAACTAACTTAGTAATCAACAAGTTCTGTGATGCAACTGGTGTTGATCCAGATGAAATGCGTGAAGATACAGATATGATTGGTTGGTTCTCAGAAAATACTGAAAACAACAAACAAAAATTATCTCACCTTGAAACAGTTAAATTTGGTATTAACTTCAATGGTACAAAGAACTTAGTAGAAGTATCTAGAGACGAATTTGAAGCAGAAACTGAAGACTTATTAGCTAAAACAATCGACTTGGTAAATGCTACATTAGCAGATAAAAATATGACTATCGATCAAGTTGATGAAATCATCTTAGTTGGTGGTTCTACATATATGCCACAAGTATCTAAGAGACTTGAAGCTGAATATGGTAAACCATTAGTAAGTTTTGAACCAAATGAAGCAGTAGCAAAAGGTGCAGCTATTATGGCACAAGTAAGAGCAGCATCTGAAGATACATCAGAAGTAAGTCAGCAAATCGTATCACTTGTTGCAAATGAAGTTCCAGAAGTTCATGATATTACAACAAAGAGTTATGGTATTAAAGTTTATAATCCTAACACAACTAAACTTGAAACTATTAACCTTGTTAAGAAAGGTACAACAATGCCTTGCTCTGGCTGCAACAATGATATTCCAAGCTTAAGCGGTCTTACTCTTGGTGGTGCAACATCAATCACTATTTGTGAATGCGACCAAATTGAAGATATTGTTGATTTTGATGTAACTAAAGATATCTATACAGGACCACTAAATGTTCAACCAGGTCTAAGTCCTGACACTGAAGTTGAAGTACATCTAGATGTAAATAATAGTGGTGTTCTTCAAATCCGTGTAACAATTAATGGGGTTGAAACATACTTAGAATTTGACCCTGCTAAGAATGAAGCATTCGTTTCTGGTAATGAGGAAGCTAAGAAATTAAATCTTTGCTAATAATTTATAGAAAATAAGTAAAAATGCTGATTATGATTGTTATCCAATTGTAATCAGCATTATTTATTTTAAACTCAAAAAACAAAACTATTTTAAGCGAGGAAAGAAATATGAAAATAAATGTAGGTATTGACCTAGGAACAACATACTCAGCTGTTTCAACCTTTAACAAAGAAAAAGGTACACCTCAAGTATTAAAAAATACACTTGGTGCAGACTTTACACCATCAGTTGTTCATATTCAAAATGGAAAAGTTACAATTGGTCAAGATGCTAAAGATTTACAAGCAATGGGTGATCAAAATACTGCAGCCTTCTATAAAACATGGATGGGTGATGCAAACTTTTCAATGTTTATAGATGGTAAAACATATACATCTGAAGATTTATCAGGTTTATATTTAAAAGAGTTAGTAAAGGATATTGAAAAAGCTAATAACGTTAGTATTGATGGTGCTGTTATAACCGTTCCTGCATACTTTAATGAAGCACAACGTCAGGCAACGATTAATGCAGGAAAAAAAGCAGGACTTAAAGTATTAAAAATAATAAATGAACCAACTGCTGCTATCATTGCTTATGGACTAACTGGCGGTGCAGATAAAAAAGTAATGGTATATGACCTTGGTGGTGGTACATTTGACGTAACAATTGCGGAAGTAGTTGGATCAACTGTATCAGTACTTGGAACTAATGGTGACCATCAATTAGGTGGTAAAGATTGGGATTTAGTTTTAATAAACTATCTTGTTGACGAATTTGAAAGTGAATATGATATTAACGTAAGAGATTATCCTGATGATTATCGTGAATTACAAGTTGAATGTGAAGAAACTAAAAAGAAATTATCACAACTTCAAAAGGTTACCGCAACAGTAAAATGTGATGGTAAAGTTGGTAGATATGAAATAACTAGAGAATGGTTTGATGAATCAACTTCTGATTTACTTTCAAAAACTCAATTACTAATTGAAGAATGTTTTAGAGAACTTGGTAGTGAATATAACTGGCAATCTATGGATGAAGTTGTACTTGTAGGTGGTTCAACAAGAATGCCACAAGTAAGGGATTTAGTAACAAGAATGATTGGTAAACCTCCAGTAACTAGTGTAAATGTTGACACGATTGTTTCTCTTGGTGCCGCAATCCAAGCTGTTATTAGTACTGAAAAAACTGTAACATTGAGTCTTGGCAAACCAACTGGGCCTGCTCAAGGAAATGGTGCTGCTCAAAAACGTACTTTAACCCTTGGTGTAAATTCAATTCAAGATGTTACATCTCATAGCCTGGGATTATTATCTGTTTCAGAAGATGGTTCAAGATATGTTAATACAATAATCATTCCTAAAAATACTCATATTCCATCTACGCAAAGTAGACCATTCAAAATATTATCACGTAATTCTAAAGATATGAAAATCGAAGCATATATCTTACAAGGGGAAAGTGAAACTCCAAGTGATAACCACATTCTTGGACAATATTCAATCACTAATATTACTCCTCAAGATGAAAAAGAAATTATTGTAGATATATCTTACACATATGATGAAAATGGTATGGTAGTAATCGATGCAATTCAAAGAAAAACTGGCAAAAAGCTAACAGTTACTAAGTTAGAAGCAACTGGTGATATGAGTTGGATGGATGAAGAACCTAAACAACAATCTGTTGCCTTACCTACAACAATTTATTTAGCAATCGACGTATCAGGAAGTATGTCTGGTGAACCTATTAAAGAAGTAGGTAAAGCTGCTAATAAATTATGTGATAACATTGACTTAACTTCAACAAAAGTTGGTCTAGTTGTTTTTGCTAGCCACGTTTATATGGCTTGTGTACCAAATCATAATGGTAAAGAAATAAGGGATTGCATAAGAAGTGCAGTAGACTTTGAATACAATGAAAAGCATTCATTAGGTTGGGGAACAACTGGTCCACTTGGTCTAATGAATTCAACTATTACAGATAAAGATTTACAAGAAAAACAATATATAATATTATTAACTGATGGAGCATTTGCTAATGCATCAGAAGAAATTAAAAATGCCAATACTCTTCGCCAAAGAGGAGTAGAAATAATAACTATTGGTATTAAGGGTGCTGATGCGGCATTCCTTAAGAAGTTAGCATCATCTGATGAAAACTCTATGATGGCAAACTTAAATCAATTACAAACAACATTCTCAAATATTGCCCAAGCAATAACTGAGGGTAGCGGTAATTTTAGACTAGGCAAATAAATAGTTAATTAAGAGTAAGTCATAAAAGTGACTTACTCTCTATTAGAAAGAAATTAAATAGTTTTGATTTTTTTCCAATAGATGAATAAGTAAATAAAATAACGGAGGGATATATATGGCTCAAAATAAAAAAATTAGATCACAAGTAGAAATGAATAACCCTGATCTAAATTATTTTATAGCATTTAAAATAAACACTAAAGAAACAGATGTTACAAAAATAAAAGACGCTTTAACTAAAAAGCGTAATACTTTTGCGGCACAACAAACTGTAATAAATAGTAGACTTGTAGAATTAAAAGAAGACATAGACCAAATAATGCTAAATGATGCAACATATGATCCTAATACAGATTCATATGCACCAAATACAGGTGGTAGAGCCCTAGAAGCTCAAAATGCCATAAACTTCAATTTTAAAAGAGCAATTGAAGCAGTTACAGGTATTTGCGCAAGAGGTTATATTTGGGACTATGAATTACAACAAGTTGCCGATAAAAATGAAGTAAACTTTGATGAATTATATAAAAAAGTTGAACAATTTTTTAAACAAGGTGTTACATATAAAAAGACAACCGGTGCTAAACGTGAAGTACCATTTAAAAAGTTTGAAGAAATTGATAACAACTTAAAGACATTAAACAAAAAAGATATATATGATTTTTTAGGCGTTAGTATGAGTATTAATAACGCTGATTTAGAAACTAATCGTAATACCGCATATTCTACTTATCAAAAACAAGGTAAAAGCGCCAACCAAACTGCCGCAATAAATCTATGTGGTTTGATCAAATTAGTTGGAAAATCAGATCAATCAAGAAGAGAATATAATATCTATTGTTTGACAAAAGATGTTGTTTGGAATAGATTAAAAGTCTTTAAGGAAAGTGGTATTAAAGAAATTAACGAAAAGGTCCTTACTGAAGTTACTCAAAACATGATGCAAGCAACAGGTATGAAAGCCGAGCAAACTGAACAAGAAATTGCGGCATACCTTCAAAACTTTGGATTAGTTGTATCAGGTAGCAATTCTGCAGTAGTTGATTTCGAAGAATGCCCATATGAAAATTGTGGAAAGCTATACATTAATAAACCTGGATTAAAGTTTTGTCCTAATTGTGGACAACCACTAGAAGTAGTATGTTGGAACTGTGGTAAAACTCATCCATTCACATCAAAACAAAAAGTATGTACAAACTGTGGCTCAAATAGAGTAGAAAGCACAATTTTTGATAACGATGTAAAGGCATTTAATGCAAAACTAAATCAAGCAAGTGTTACTGAAAGTGAATTAAATATTGAATATAGCAAATTTGAAAATAAATATAAACAAAGAGCTAAAACTGGTTCATTAGTAGCTAAGCAATTAGAAGTAATTAGAAATAGTATTAACAAGAAAGTTCAAGATTTGGCTAAGAGAAAACAAGTATACGACACATATGTAAAAGAAATTAATGCAAGTATGGCTCAAAAAGCTTATATGAAGGCAAATGATATTTTATTAAAGTTAAAAGCTGCTGATCCAACATATGATGTTAAATCAATTGAATCAATTATTAAAACTGCTGTTGACAAAGCAAGACAATTTGCGGAAAACGCAAAATCATTCCTTGCTAGAAATGATGAAACAAATGTTATTGACTCAGCTGGTAAAGCACTTGAAGCATGTGCGGACTATACAATAGCAACACAAATACTTAAGAACTTCCCACCAAAAGATCCAACTAATGTAACTGCTACTGTAACAAGACAAAATGTGAAAATTGAATGGAAGATAATAGGAAATACTACTGCTGTAACGTATGATGTAATTAGAAAAGTAGGTTCTGTTCCTGCAAATGATGAAGATGGCACAATAATTGGAAAAGATTTAACAATAAACTTCTTTGAAGATAGTGCTGTTTCTCCCGCAACAACATATTACTATGCGGTATATGCAAAACGTGGTGGTGTACGTTCACGCCTTATTAATGCACAAAACCCTGTTACTTTATTCTTAGAAGTAAGTAATGTCCATCAAGAATTAGTTGCCAATGCTATTAAAGTAAGTTGGACACTACCTGAAAATGCCAAGGGAATTGAAGTATATCGTAAAGTAGGTACTATACCTCCTCAAACACCATCAGAAGGTGAAAAAATAGCAATCAAAGATACAAAAGGTTTTGATGATTCTACATCTAGTGAAAATGTTAATAGTTATTTAATAAGATGTAAATATAACATTAATGGTAAAGACTATTATTCACAAGGTTTAAAGGTTACTTTTAAGAAGATAAAAATGCCAGAACCTATTACTGATGCTAAATTAAATGCGGTAAGCGATACTGATTTTGAAGTAACATTTACCGATATTGAAACTGGTAGTGTTAAATTATATTTATCTGATAAAGCTTATGATTATAATTTTGGAACAGCAGAATATAGAATTAACTTTGCTAGTCGTTGTAAGGAATTGAAACCAATTGATTTTATCAATGTTTCAATGAATAAATTACGATTTACAGTTCCTAACAACACAATTAAATGGCTATATTTAGTTGTTACAACTGACCAATTATATTTAATAAATAAACCACTTGTAGTTAATACAATATCAGGACTATCAAATATAAATGTAATTAATAAGGGTGGAAACATTACAATTGAAGGTGATTTAGTTGGTAATGTTAGAAACTTAATCGCTAAGATTAGTACAACAGGCTACGTAAAAAATATCAACGAAAAAGCTGAACAAAGAACATGTTCTAAAGATACTTTTGTAAAAGACAAAGGTTTCTATATTGCCCTTCCTGTTGGTATTTATTATATAACTGTTTTTGCGGAATTCATGGAAGGCGGAAGCATAATATATTCTAGACCTACATGTTTACCAGAAGTAATCGATAACCGTGAAAAAGTACAAGTAAACTTTGCGGTCGAAGCTACTCCTTCAACTAGAACAGAGTATAAAGTAAAGGTAGTATTCCATTCTAATCAACCAATAAGTTTACCAGAAATAATGATTGTAAGGGGCTTCCCTAAACCACTTGCTAAAAACAATGGTACAAAGGTTGCATCAATACCTCCACTTGATTTAAAGAAAAAGTTATTGAAGAGTGGATATTGGGCTGAGGCAAAATTTACTGTCGCTCCAGCAAATGGACTAAAAGATAAATTATCATTCTTCTTTGATGATGATACAGTAAAATATATTCAATTAAAAGAAGTTATGACTTTAAAATAATATACGAGGAGACAAAAGATGGATAAATTTACATGTCCGTATTGCTATGAAAAGCATACAATAAAGGATTGTATATATAAATGTTCATATCGCATGAATTTAGGTAAAAATGCCAATGGTACACCAAACCTAAAACTTTGCGTTAATGATTTTCAAAAAAATGCTAATGGTACAATCCCTAATGAATTAATAAAGAAATGTCAAAAGTGTAATAGTGCTAAACTATATCGTTTTTGCCCAAACAATAAAGGTGGAAAACTTTGGGAAATTCCTGACCGCGTACTAGACAGTAATTTCTCAGTTGCCTTGATTGGTGCAAAAGCATCAGGTAAGAGTAATTACATCGCAGTATTGGTAAATGAAATAAAGAAAAAGATGTCAAGAAGTTTTGATTGTTCATTAATTGATTGCAACCAACAAACAAGAGAAAACTATCAAAACAACTATTATAGACCACTATATGAAAATGCGGTTACTGTTGCCGCAACCGATAAGGGCGAATCAGAACCTTTAATTTATTCAATAGATTTTTATGATACTAAAGGTAAAAGTTATAAAATAAAAGATTCTGTTACAATATCTTTATATGATACTGCTGGTGAAAATCTAGACAGTGAATCAGATATGTTACAAAACAACCAATATATTGCTAATGCAACAGGTATTATTTTATTGCTTGATCCCCTTCAAATCCCCGCAATCCGTGAACAACTAAAAGATAAAATTACTTTACCACCTAAAAATACAGATACAACAGATATTATTAAACTAGTTATTAATATTATCAAGAGTCGTCGTAAAATTAAAGGTTGTATTGATATTCCAATTGCAATGGCATTTACCAAAACCGATTTACTTGCAAAATACGATATTTTACCCGAAGATAGTTGCTTAAGAGACGAATCAGCACATACATCTAATGGTGTATTTGTAAAATCCGATTTTGAAAATACCAATATTGAAATGCAATCACTTTTAGAAAACTTCTTAGAAGATGAATTGGCACAATTATTAAAACAATTCTCTAATTATGCATTCTTTGGTTTATCAGCACTTGGCGATAACCCAGATAATTCTAATAAATTAGCTCGCCAACCAGAACCAATTAGAGTGTTAGATCCATTGCTATGGCTTCTTGCAATGGAGAAAAAAATTAAAACTGTGAAATAGAGGTGAATAAAATGTTAGCTAGTCAATTAATATATACATCTTGGAAAAATGGAGATTCTCCAAAAAAAGGATTTATGGTATATTCAAAAACTAATGATATTAGTGAAGAAGATTCTAGATTAATAATGGCAGTGATGCAGTATAAACCATTACCTGATTTACCATATACACCAACTGATCAAGAAATTGATGAAAAATTTCCACGTAATGTAGCATATTTCGAACTTCCTAGTGGTAAGTATTGTTTAGCTCAAGCATGTTATGTAGGACAAGACTACTCATCAAGATGGGGAAATTATATAATTCATGCCTTTGTAATTGATGAACCAAATGATTTATTACCAGTTACATATATTGGAAGCGAAATATTTAGAAGACGTCTTACTGAAGAAGAACTAAATTTAAATGAAACACCTGCCCCATTACCTAAAGTTGAACTTGCAAATTATGATAAGGCTCTAACCGAAAAAGAAGTAAATGAATTTTTAAATGAAGAAAGAAAACAACAATTAAAGTTAATTGCTCAATCAGTTGTTGATGCTAAAAATAGTGGTTCTAAAGTATATCTTAGAGATGAATGGGCTAATATGAAATATTGGTTAAAAGCTCTTGCTTTAATTCTACCTAAGGAATTAATAAAGAGTCTTACTTTTGGAACATATATATTTGAAACTATCGAATGTTTAGATTTCATTTGCATAAGACAAATGCCAACTTTTAACAATTATAGTTACGATGAAACTAATACTGTTTCTTACACATTTGATTTATTAGCTAATAACAATAGTATTACTGAGTTAACTAATAGATATATAGATGAAGCATGTGATCGATTAGTTTCTGATTATTTTGGTTGTATAACTTATACTAGTGATATCAGCAATACTTGTAAAAAATACAGTATTAATGATTATTCTAAAGCAAGCTTATTATTTGCTATGGAAAAGAACAATTTAAAGAAATTCCAATCATTTGATGAAATGAAAGAAATCTATGAAATTGTCGCAAACAGTAATTCAAACAATCAATCTCAATTAGCTTCTAATGTCTATGTTGAAGTAATAAAACTAATATCTACTAAGAACAACTTTGATGATCAAAAGAAATATTTTGATTTCTTAAAGAAACTTTATGTAAATTTAGATAGTACTAAGAAAGAAGAAATATTAAGAACATATCTTCTAACATTAACTAATAATGTTGCAAATAGTAATCCACAATCAGCATATGAAAAACTAAAAGATAATTGGCCTGTTAGTTTTAGCACAACATTAAATGTTGTTTTAAAACAAGAAAACATTGATGAATTATTAAGAAATAATACTGATAATAGTGAATATTTTGTCGCAATAATGATGCTAGATGCATATCAAAGTGTAAATGATATGTTAAAAAATACTATCACTAATAACTTACTAGCAATATATGAAAAACTTGCAAGAAACAAAAATTATAATTATCTAAAAGAAATCATTAAAAAGGCTTCAAACATTAGTGAAAGATATAAAGACGAAATGTTAGCTAAATATGCAAGTAAGAATGTTAACGTATTCGTTGGTGATTTCAGTTCTACTTTTGAATATTTAATCGCCACTGAAGACAAAAGATATTTCTGGCATACAATTAGTGAAATGTTAAAAATACATCCAGAGATTACTAATAATTTAGTTAAATTCTATTATGAATACAAAAAGAATAATAAACAATTATTAACTGAGTATGAAACAGTTGTTAATGATTCTACTTTGAAGAAATTTTTGACACAAGTTGAATTAAAAGGCATGGAAGAAAAAACTAATTATTCAATTGATGAATTATCAACAATTTACAAAAAATCAATTGAACTTAAAAACATTAGCCAAGATCTTGCTTTAAGATATCGTCAAATATTCATTAAGAAAATAACTGAAGATTTACAAAAATTGGATAATAAAGAACGTATTAGAGAAGCTTTATTAATTCATAAGAATATATATCTTTCAGTTTCAATTACAGAAAATGATAAAGAATTAGTTACTATAATCAGTGATGCTATTTTTAAAAATACAACATTCGAGGATTTTAGAGCTAGTAAAGTAACTAGAAATGAAATGGAATCAATTGAAAGAAGTATGCATAGCGTAGGAATTAGAATTCCTGATTGTGTAGAATTATTCTATTACGCTCAAGAAAACTTCACTAATATGGAAGTAATGATAACTTCTCGTAAAGTAACTAAGATTTTAGAAGATATGGGCCTTGATGTAACATCTAAACCAAAACCATATAAATTAAGAGTTGAAATCGAAAAAGAGAAAAAAGAACTTGCTAAGAAAGAAGCAAAAGAATTAAAAGAAAAGAAGAAACTTGAAAAAGAGGCCGCAAAAAATGGCTTAGAGGCAAAAACCGAAACCTTTAAACCAGAAGAAGTTGTTGTTGACAAGAAAGTAGAAGAAGAGAAACCTACTCCCGAAGTAGTTGTTAATGTTGACGATAGTAAAAAACCTGAATATTTACAAAAGAACATTACTGATACATTAAGAGGCGATTTTTTTAACTGTTATGGTTCAGAAATAATTAGATATGATTTAAGTGTTGCCAACAATCGTATAACAGAACACTTAGTAAGTAAAGTACTAGTATATTTATTAGAACCTCTTTCAAGTTATCGTTATTTCAATGATATGTTCCAAAAAGCATTACTATGTGATTTTGATAAGACTAATGAATATTTAGTAGGTATTTATAATTATATTTTTGCTAATAAGAATCAATTCTCAAAATTATTAAGTGAAATAACAGATAAATATTTTGAAGAATTAGATAAGAAGAAAGCAAATAAGTGTTTTGAATATCTAATAAATAACGTTATAGAGTATGAAAAGATGGAAGAAATAATGAATAATTACAATAAAGATCACCAAAACTTTATTGATAAAATAAAAGATATTTTTAAGAAACAAAAATAGGAAGGATTTTATATGAAAAAACATCGTAGCACGACTACTCAAAAACCAAAAAGAAGTGCAAGACCTAAAGAACCGGCATATTTAAGTTATTTCTTTGGTGCGAGTTATAAAGAACTATGGGGAACAATCCGTGAATCTTGGGTAAAAAACGGTAAAAAGATTGCCTCATCAGCTATTGACTTAATTAGAGTTTGGCACTTATATGGTTTCTATAAAGCATTATGCTTATTTATATTTAGATTAGGTATTCTAATTAGTGTTGCAATATTTGGTACACTATTTACATTGATATTTTCAGCATTACACATTGTTATAATCTTTGTATTAATGATTCTAGTATATATAGGATTCATTGTATTAAAGTTTATCGATGCAATATTCTGTTTGTTCAAAGGTATTTCTACCAACTGTTACAATCCTAACTGTGAAAGAAAATTCAGATTACCTATTTATCGATGCCCTAAATGCGGAAGATTACATTATCATTTAGTACCAAGTAAATATGGTATTTTGAAACGTAAATGTTTATGTGGAACAAAACTACCAACTACATTTATTAATGGTCGTCAAAAACTTGATGCATTATGCCCATACTGTAATGCGGACGCAATTAAAGGTGTACATCGTAGTTACTTAATTCCAGTAATTGGTGGTCCATCTTCAGGTAAGACATGTTTCGTAAACATGGGTATTAAAGCATTACAAGATAGTTCTAGTAACTATGGTCTAGAATTTGTATATCAAAATGTTCCAGGTGATGAATATCAAAGTAACATTCAATATTTAGATAATGGTAACTTACCAATGAAGACTAATGATCTTCGCTTTAAGTATTATAATTTCTATTTAACTAAAGCAAACTCTAAGATTAAAAACTTAGTTTCTATCTGCGATATCGCTGGTGAAGTATTTACTGATCGTCAATTAGCATCTGAACAAGAAGGTTATAGATTTGCGGACGGATTAGTAGTAATTGTTGATCCACTTTCAATTACTGATTATGCAAAAGAAGTTTCTTCAAAAGCTTCAGTTACTGCTTATCGTGGTAGCGCTCAATCTATGAATGACGTAGCAAGTTGTATAGTAAATACTTTAGAGGGATTATTACATCGTAACTCTAAACAATCACTTGGTATGTATGTTGCAATTGTATTCACTAAGCTTGATATTCCTGGATTAGATGAAGAAATTGGTGATGTAGCAATTAACCAATATATAGCTGCTCATCCTAATACTTCAGTACTTGATGCAAACAATGCAGTTTGTGAAGATTTCTTAAGAAGATATAATGAAACAAGTTTCCTTAATATCATTAAAACAAGATTTAAAGAAGTACAATTCTTCTCTACAACTGCTTTAGGTCATAACCCATCAGGCCAAAAATTTACACCTAAGAATGTTGCAGAACCATTATTATGGGTTATTGACAAAGCAAGTCCTGCAATAAATTTAAATGCAATATGGAAGCGATAATATGAAGTATTTTCAAGACGTTGTAGATTTTGTAGAAGATAAATTCCGCTGGGTAATTCTTACATTCCTAGTGGCTGTAGTATTAGAAATAATATTTTTCCTTATTCGTTCATTAAAAGGGAAAAAACATTATGAATATGATAACTTGTATACTACTATTATTTCGAACATAGTAGTTATCATAGCTATCTATATACTTGCTTGCTTAATTGTAGGCTTTGTAAATTGTTGTAAAGATCAAGATTGGCATTTCTGGACCAATTTCTGGGGATTTGTTAAATCTAGTAAATATAGAACTATTGCTATTATTGTGGGAATAATACTAGGTATTGTAGGTCTAGTTGTAGGTATTGGAATGGGTGGTATCATTGTAGGCATCTTAATTGCCCTTGCCGCATCAAGCCTTGGACTAATTGCTTTAACAGCTGTAGGTTTCCTAGTTTATGTATTAATTGCAGTAATAATAATAATATTTAAATTAATTTGGTTTATCATATCTGGTTTCTTCGTTTCGCTTGTCACAATTTGTGCAACTCACTGGTTAGAACTTGTGGTAACAATTTGTACACCTTGCGCAATCTATGGTATGATATTAGCGTTTAGGAGTTATTTATCTAGTTTTAAAGAAAATATTATTGAACGCTAGTACTTTTTGGAGGTTATATGGAATATTTCGAGGATATTGTTGACATAATAGAAAACAATATGAATTATGTACTAGCAAGTGTTGTAGGCATCATTATTCTAGAATTCATTATATTTGCACTATGTAGTATAAAAAAAGGATTTAAACATGATGAACTATATGTTACAATTATTACAACTCTTTTAGTAACAGTAGGTTTATATGTTATACTTTGCCTAGGCTTTGGTTTCTACAATTATTGTAAATATCAAACATGGCACATATGGGATAATTTTATTGATATATTAAAGAGTAAAACATTCCTAACTACTGCAATGGTAATAATGGGCGTAATAAGCATAATATTATTCATAATATTATTAACTAAACTTGGAATTATTGCGGGGTACATAGTTGCTGCACTAATTTCACCAATTGCAACTGCAGTATTACTAATTGCTATTTCATTGGTAATAATAATAGGTCAATCATTACTTACGGTATTAAAACTTTTATGGTTTATAATTACCGCATTCTTTGAATCATTTGTTAGAATAATGGGTAATCATGGTTTACAATTATTAATTTGCATTGTTGCACCATGTATACTTTTTGGAGCAATCTTTGCTTTAAAGAACTATATAAAGAGTTTTAAAGAAGAAGTATTGTAAGATGAATAATTATTGGAAAAATAAATTAACTAATGAACAACAATTAATATATGATAAAATGTTAGTCGCATTAAATAATAGGCAACAACTAATTACTATACCTAAAACAAGTGATGAAAAACTAATGGAATGTTTTTGGTCTGTACAAGATGATCATCCCGAATTGTTTTATGTATTATCAAGAATAGGTTGTGGGATTGGCCCAAGTGATATGCAAGTTCAATTTGATTATTTGTATTCAGCTAATACCACATATCTTATCTCAAATGAAATCGAAAAAATAATAAATGATATCAAAAATAAAACAAATCTAAACAATGATAGAGAATTAGAAAATGCTATTATAAATGCAATAGTTCCAAGAACAAAATATCAAATAGATGATACTAATAATCAAAGTGCCGCATCCGCCTTATATTACCGAAAAGCTCAATGTAGTGGTTTTGCGAGAGGATTCAAATATCTTGCGGATAAACTTGGATTATGGTCTATTTGTGTAAGAGGTAGTTATGAAGATCCTATTACTCATAATACAATTGCTCACGAGTGGAACATTGTGAAAATTGATAATGAATATTATCATCTAGATTTAACTAGTTTATTGTCTTATTATGAAACTAATGGTAGTTTAGATGGGGCTATTATAAATTCTTCTGATGAACATCTAGCTGCTAAAACTTTTTGGGATAAAGCAAAATCACCAAATTGTAACAACATTTTAATCAATGTAAATAATTGTTTGGAAAAACTTTCACCAAGTAATATATTTACGAGATTATATGACTTTAAACAGCTTATTTTAAATAGTGCTAAAAACAATAAAAAAACAATTGTTTTCCAGCTTAAAATTTCTCAATACACTGATGATAAACTTCAAAAAATGGTTATTGACGAAATTCAAAAACAATTTAAAAATGTTGCGATATCACTAAAAATATATGGTAACATATATGTAATAATGATTAAATAAAACGACTAATGGATATTAAAATAAGTAAAAGGAATGTAGCAAACATTCCTTTTTTATATAACCTACTTCTTTAACTTCAGAAAACTTTTAGATTAGAATAGTTATAATTAATTTACAAAACAATCAAAATGTAGTATAATACTAAAAGTAGTAGGAGCACAAAAATGATAAATTTGAAATTTGAACAAATTATTAACAATCTCAAAGAAACTATCAAAGACCAAAAAGTACTGCTTGCTTGCTCAACAGGGGTTGATTCCATGGTTTTGTTAGATTTATTACTTAAAGCTACAGTAAAAGAAAATATTACAGTAGTACATATAAATCATCAAAAAAGAGAACAATCAACAATAGAAGAAGAATTCATCAAAGATTTTTCAAAAAGCCAAAATATTACTTGTTTTGTCCATCATTTACCACACTATGATGGTAGCAATTTTCAAGAATGGGCTAGAAAAAAAAGATATGAATATTTCTATGAAGATGCAAAACTAACAAATAGCACAGTAATTTTATTAGCCCACCATGCTGACGATAATTTTGAGACTATAATAATGCGACTACTCCGCTCATCTTCAATAGAAGGATATGCTGGAATACGAAAAGAAAAAATGCATAGAGGTTTCCTAATATATAGACCGCTTTTAGATGTAAGTAAAGCATCTATATATGAATATGCAAATGAATCCGGAATAAAGTTTTTTGAGGATAGCTCAAACCAAGAAAACGATTATACAAGAAATCGTATAAGACATTACGTCATTCCTAAATTAAAAGAAGAAAATTCAAATTGGATAAAGGCAATTGAAAATTATAGTAATACATTATTTATGGCTGCCGATCATTTCGAAAAAATTGAAAATGATTTTATAAAAGAGATAAATTATGTATATAATAATAACGATTATTATGTAGAATTTATGGCAGAAAAATTATTGCATTACGAAGATTTTTTACAAATGCAAATACTATTTAGAATCTTAAAACCATTTAACTTATCTAAAGAATTGGTAAAAGAAATACTAAATATGATTAAAAGTGCCCAAAATAAAATTGTTAGTAAAATCTCAAATGAATTACTGTTTGTAAAAGAATATGGTAAAGTGATAATTACTAACAGAATTTACGAAAATGAAGAATTTTATTTAGAAATTTCTGAAAGTGGTACATATAAACTACCTAATGAAAGTACTTTAATACTCGATAAAAATATTTGCACGTTTATAACATCAAAAGTAAAAATATGGTATAATATCCATAGTTATCCAATTATTGTAAGAACAAGAAAAGATGGCGATAAATTAAAGTTAAAAAGTGGAACTAAGAGTGTTAGTAATTATTTAACTGACAAAAAAGTTCCCTATTTAGAAAGAACAAAAGTGTTGTTATTGTGTGATAGTAATAATCAACCAATATCGATACTTGGTTTTATAACAAAATAAGGAGGTAAAACATGGCTGATATGAAAAAAAGTTCCAACAAACGTTTTGGATTAGGCGACATAATTATATTTGGAATTATTTTAATAATGATTATATTTTTGTTTGCTGGATCATGCAGTGGTTCTAAACCAACTGAAATAACAGTCGACAAATTTTATGAACTTTTCTTCACTGATTTTGAATCAGGTAAAAAAGCACGTGAAGATTTAATTAAGAATGGTGAAATTGATCCAACCAATATTCAAACAAAAGAAAATTTGATAGTAACCAATGTTGTTTGGCAAGGTGCACCAGGTTCTGGTAATCAAACTATTTATTATATATATATTTATACAAAAGAATCGGCAAATTGTTCAAGTTTATTTGGATCAAATTCAAAAGTATATTCGTTTAAAGGATCTGAAGAAGATACAAAATTAGTAAGAGCTATTGCTGAAGCTATTTATCAAAGAGATAAAGTTGCTGCATTTGAAGTTAATCCAAAAGTAAACAAGACTGTTGATGTTGGTAGCATCGTTATGATAGTTGCAACACTAGTTGTTGCTGGAATACTTATCTTCTCTTTATTTAGAGGAGCAAAATCAAATAATCAAGCATTTGACTTTGGAAAGAGTAGAGCTAAACTTGCTAAACATTCTAACGTGACATTTAAAGATGTAGCTGGATTAGATGAAGAAAAAGAAGAAATGATTGAACTCGTTGATTTCTTGAAGAATCCAAAGAAATACTTTGATATGGGCGCAAGAATTCCTAAAGGTGTATTATTAGTTGGTAGTCCTGGTACTGGTAAAACATTAATGGCAAGAGCTGTTGCTGGGGAAGCAGGAGTTCCATTCTATACAATTTCAGGTTCTGACTTCGTTGAATTATATGTAGGTGTCGGTGCAAGCCGTGTACGTGATATGTTCAAAACTGCTAAACAAAATGCTCCATGTATCTTATTTATCGATGAAATAGATGCTGTTGGACGTCAAAGAGGTGCTGGACTTGGTGGTGGACACGATGAAAGAGAACAAACATTAAACCAATTATTGGTTGAAATGGATGGATTCGCACCTAACTCTGGTGTAATCGTCATGGCCGCAACAAACCGTGCAGATATATTAGACCCTGCACTACTTAGACCTGGTAGATTTGATAGACAAATTACTGTTACAAATCCTGATGTTAGAGCACGTGAGGCAATCTTAAAAGTTCATGCTAGAAATAAACACTTATCACCAAGGGTTAACCTAATGGATGTTGCAAGACGTACTCCTGGATTTAGTGGTGCCGATCTAGAAAACTTATTAAATGAAGCTGCATTACTTGCTGCACGTGAAAACTGCCGTGAAATAAAGATTTATCATATTGATGAAGCAATTGATAGAGTAATGATGGGTCCTGCAAAACGTAGTAGAAAATATACTGATACTGAAAAAGCTCTAATTGCATATCATGAAGCAGGTCATGCTGTAATAGGATTAAAGTTAAAACATGCTGAAGTAGTTCAAAAAATTACAATTGTTCCTCGTGGTAATGCTGGTGGTTATAACCTAATGACTCCTGAAGAAGAAAACTTCTTAGAAACAAAACAAACACTTACTGCTGAAATCACAAGTTTCCTAGCAGGTAGAATTGCTGAAGAATTAGTATTTGGTCAAATGACAACTGGTGCTCAAAATGACTTTGAACGTGCTACCGCAATCGCAAGATCTATGGTAACAGTATATGGTATGAGTTCACTTGGACCTGTACAATATGAAAGCGAATCTCACAATGTATTCTTGGGCCGTGATTATATGAGTGACAAAAACTTCTCAGATAAAGTTGCTCATGAAATTGACTTAGAAGTACGTAAGATAATTGATGAATGCTATCAAAAAGGTGTTGAAGTAATTAAAGAAAATCGTGCACTTCTTGATTTAATCGCTAAACATCTAGTAGAAGTTGAAACATTAACTAAAGAAGATATCGATGAGTTGGTTAACACAGGAAAACTTAATTGGTGGGAAAAGAAAAAAGCTAAAATGGCTCAAGATGCTGGTATCGTAGATACTGATACTCCTGCTCAGAGAGTAAATCCTGCAGAACAAACTTCTTCACAAGAACAACAAACAACTGAATCTCAACAAACAGATTCAAAAGAAGAATAATATGAGACTAGATAAATATTTAAAAGTATCAAGGCTAATAAAAAGAAGATCACTCGCAAAAGAAGCAAGCGACGCTGAAAGAATCTTAGTGAATGGTGTAGTTGCAAAACCATCTAAAGAATTAAAAGTTGGTGATACTTTAACCATAACATATGGTCATAAAATATTAGAAATAAAGGTTGCTTCATTAATTGATTCAACTAAGAAAATAGATGCACCATTGATGTATGAATTAATCAGTCAAAAAGATAAAGAAGTCTAAAAAATTAAACTCATATGAGTTCTGAAAATAAAACACCTGTTTTAATAACAGGTGTTTTTGCTTGTTATAATATTAAATTCTAATTATAAAATTGATTGAAATTATACTAAATAAGTAGTATAATGCAAGTATATAATAAAGAAAAGAGGGGCAAAGAAATGAGATTAAGAAAAATAGCATATGCACTATTTATTATTGCAACTATATGTTTATTTACTAGTTGTAATAAAGAATGCAAGCACAAAAAAACAGTATGGATAGTAGATGTTGAAGCAACATGTGTTAAAAATGGAATAAAGCATGATGAATGCATAAAATGTCACAAAAAACTAACCATAGAAGAAATAAAAGCACCAGGACATATATGTAATAATCTAGGAATATGTAATAGGTGTGGAGATGAAATTCCAACACAGGGCTTAAAATATGGATTAAACAAAGAAAAAAATCATTACAATGTTAGTGAGTATAATGGAAAAGATGCAAATGTGAGGATACCATCTATGTATAATGGTTTATATGTTACATATATTGCCTCTTCTGCATTTTTGGATTGCAAAAATTTAGTAAGTATAATAATACCAAATAGTGTCACAAATATAGGAGATTGCGCATTTGGTGGTTGCACAAGTTTAACAAATGTTTATTATAATGGAACAATAGAAGATTGGTGCAATATATCATTTAGTAGTTCTAGTTCAAATCCAATGTGCTATGCAAGTCATTTCTATATGTTAGATGAAAATAACGAATATAAAGAAGTAACAGAAATAGTAATACCAGAAACAGTTACTAAAATAGGTGATTATAAATTTTATGGTTTTGGCAATATAACGAACATAACAATTCCGAATAGTGTAATAAGTATAGGAAAATCTGCATTTGGAGGTTGCACAAGCTTAACGAGTATGACATTACCATTTATAGGTAACGGAGGTAGTGAAACACATTTTGGATATATCTTTGGCGCCACTTATAAATCTGTTAATTATGGCTATGTGCCTACAACACTAAAAGAAGTGACAATAACTGGTTATAAAGGTATAGGAAATTTTGCATTTGGTGGTTGTACCAGTTTAACAAATATAATAATTTCTGGTGAAGTAACAAAAATAGATTTTGATGCGTTTTTTGGTTGCACAAGTCTAAAGAGCATATCCATACCTAATAGTGTAAAAAGTATTGGACAACGCGCATTTAGTAGTTGTAAAAGTTTAACAAATATGGTCATACCTAACAGTGTAACTAGTATAGAAGATTTAGCATTTTCAGAGTGTACGAGTTTAATGACTATATTTATACCTAATAGTGTGAAAAGCTTGGGAAATTCTGTATTTTATAATTGTGATAATTTAACAATAAACTGTGAAGCATCAGTAAAACCAAATGAATGGAAAGAATTATGGAATTATAGCAATTGTAAAGTAGTATGGGGATATAAAAAGAACTAGTAAAGAGTCGTAAGTATTCTGTATATTTATTTAATACAGAATACTTTTTATAACTGTATTATGAAATTAATTGAATTTATACTAAATAAGTAGTATAATGCAAGTATATAATAAAGAAAAGAGGGGCAAAGAAATGAGATTAAGAAAAATAACATATGCACTATTTATTATTGCAACTGTATGCTTATTTACTAGTTGTAAAAAAGAATGTAAACATCAGTCAATAGAATGGGTAATAGACAAACAGGCAACATGTACAGAAGAAGGAATTGAACATGAAGAATGTACAAAATGTCACGAAAAATTCGATATAAAAGAAATTAAAAAATTAAAACATATATGTAATGATGAAGGAATATGTACAATATGCGGAAATAAAGTAGCAACATCTGGTTTAATATATAAATTAAATGAAGATAAGAAAAGTTATTATGTTTCAGAGTATATTGGAATAGATATAGACATAATAATACCAGCTAAATATGACGGACTATATGTAACAAGTATAGGAGATTCTGCATTTTCTAATTTTATTGGTCTAACAAGTATAGAAATTCCAAATAGTGTTACAAGTATAAAATATGGTGCATTTTCAGGATGTATTGGTTTAACAAGCATAGAAATACCAGATAGTGTTATTACTATAGAATCTTTTGCATTTAGTGGATGCATAGGCCTGACAAGGGTAGAAATACCAGATAGTGTTACTATCATAGGAGCTTTTGCATTTAGTGGATGCACGGGCTTAACAAGTATAGAAATACCAAATAGTGTTACAAGTATAAGATATTTTGCATTTTCAGGATGCACAGGTTTAACAAGTTTGGAAATTCCAGCCAGTGTGATAAATATCGAAGATTCTGCATTTAGCGGATGCCAAAATTTAACAAGTATAATAGTAGATAAGAAAAATCAAAAATATGATTCAAGAAATGACTGTAATGCCATAATAGATACACAAACCAATGCATTAATAATGGGATGTAAAAATACTATAATTCCTGAAGATATTAAAAGTATAGGAGTTGATGCATTTTACAGATGCACAGGCTTAACAAGTATAAAAATACCAGATAGTGTTAAAACTATAGGAACGCGTGCATTTAATGGATGCACAGGCTTAACAAGTATAGAAATTCCAAATAGTGTAACAATTGTAGACTATTGTGCATTTGATGATTGTGACAACATTTCATATAATATATATGATAATGGTAAATATTTAGGGAATACAGAAAACCCATATTTGGTAATTGTAGGGGTAACGAATAACACAACAGAATCTTTTTCTATTAATCCTAATACAAAGTTAATAGGTGGCGGTGTATTTTCAAAATGCAGAAATTTAAAAAGTATAGAAATTCCTGATGGTGTGACAAGTATAGGAGTTTCTGCATTTAATTGGTGCGGAAGTTTAAAAAGTATAAAAATACCAGATAGTGTAACAAGTATAGGTAACTCTGTATTTAGTGGTTGCACAAGTTTAAAAAGTATAGAAATCCCAAATAGTGTGACAAGTATAGGTGACTCTGCATTTAGTGGTTGCATAGGTTTAACAAGTATAATAATCCCAAATAGTGTGACAAGTATGGGTGATGAAGTATTTAATATGTGCAAGGCTATAACAGTATACTGTGAAGCACTAGAAAAGCCAAGTGGATGGTCTGATTGGTGGAATTATAGTAATTATGGCAATTGCAATGTAGTATGGGGATATAAAAAGAATTAATAAATAGTTATAATTATAAAACACCTGTTTTCATTGACAGGTGTTTATTGCTAGATAACTTATACAATCTTATTTTTGCTCCAATTATAATTAATGCCTATAATAAAACAGTGTATTTGAAATTAATTAAAAAAGTTATGTAATGGCATTCATTAATTAAAAATGTTATAATATAGAAAAAGGTATGAGGTAATAAAAAATGAAAATAGTACTTGCATCAGGTTCGCCAAGAAGAACCCAAATATTATCACTTGCTCATATAGAACATATTGTAATACCTTCAACTTGTGTTGAATTAATTGATAAAGGTTTAAAGCCAATTGAAGTAGTAGAATCATTATCATTACAAAAAGCTAAAGATGTAGCTAGAAATAATAAAGATGCATTTGTAATAGGTGCAGACACTATTGTTACAATTAATGGTAAAATACTTGGTAAACCTCATAGTGAAGAAGAAGCAATTGAAATGTTAACCACATTAAGCAATACTACTCATCAAGTAGTAACAGGGGTAACATTTATATACAACGATATTATTAAAACTATTCATGAAATTACTGAAGTTACTTTTTCAAAGTTATCTACTGAACAAATAAAGACATACATAAATGAAGAGAACGTTTATGATAAAGCCGGTGCCTATGCAATTCAAGGTACATTTTGTAAATACATTACAAAAATAAATGGTGATTATTATAATGTAATGGGTTTGCCAATCGCAAGAGTTTATAAAGAAATAGAGGGGTATAAAAATGAAATACAATAAACAATTGTTTGACAATATTCAAAAGGAGTACAATCAATTACTAGAACTTGCAGAATTTATTTATGACCAATTATTAAACGATCAAACAGATAATAAAAGGTATGAGACACTATCTAATTTAGATTTATATGTTCAAGGCTTATTAGCTAATATAATTTTAGATAATGATCCTAAAAATCCTGCTTTATTTAATATGATGAAGAAATTAACTAAATATGATAACTTCTATCAAGGTATCAATTTAGATGATTGGTTTCACGAAAAAGATAAGGTATTAAAGAACATAACTAAGAAAATTAATCAAGCGACTTCTGAAACTCCAAAAATGCTTCAAATTTCGGCTCAAATGGACAAGAAATCGCAAAGAACTGAATTAGCTTATCAATTATTAGAATCTATTATAAGTTTGTTAATTACAGTTATACCTGAACAAGAATCTTATGAAGATGTTGAAGAATCAATAATAAATAAATATTTGAAGAAAATATATGATAATTTAAAATAAAAGCCTTTTTCGGTTCATCCGAATAAGGCTTTTTGTTATAAACTGTTTACATAAAGTTTAATTAATTTATATGTGTTTTCTAAACCATGTTTGTGTGTTCTTTCCATTCCGTGTGAAGCATGAATGCCTGCACCAATTAAAGCACACTTAATATCGTTTCCACCTCTAAGAGCTGCTGAACCATCAGAAGAATAGAAAGGATATATATCTACGGCATAGTTTAAATTATTTTCTTTTGCGAGGTTTATTAATTTAGTCGTCATCATATAGTCATAAGGTCCTGAACCATCTTTTGCACAAATAGAAACCATTTCTTCGGTACAAGTCAAATCAAGACCAACACAACCCATATCAACTACTAAAATTTCTGAAACATTTGGAATGCTTGAGCACCCATGTCCTACTTCTTCATAAGTAGTAAATGCAAATAATAAAGTACAATTTGGAACAGTAGCAGTTTCCTTTAATTCTCTTAGATATTCAAGAAGTAAGAATGCACTTGCAAGGTCATCAAGGAATCTTGTTTTTACAAAGCCAGTTTCAGTGTATTCAAATTTAGGATTTATAGAAATATAATCTCCAACTTGAATACCAAGTTTTGTAACATCATTTTTACTATACACTAATTCATCTATTCTTACATACATATTTTCTGCGTCACGTTCTTTAGAACGAGCATCTTTATAAACGTGAACACTTGGAGATGTAGATAGAATAGTTCCAGAATAAGTTTTACCACTACGTGTATGGATTAAACAATATTCACCATCATAAGTGTTTAGTAAAGGACCACCAATTTGTGTGAACATAATTTTACCATCATTACTGATACTTCTTATCATTAGTCCTAGAGTATCAATATGGGCACTTATTGCCATTTTATAATCAGATTTCCCCTTTACTTCAACAAATAAATTTCCTTTTTGGTTATAAAAAGGTTTATACCCCATATCTTCAAGATATTGTTTGATATAAGTTGAAAGATTAAAAGTATATCCTGAAGGACTAGGTATTGATGTAAGTTTTTTTAATAACTCAATATTTAATTCCATTATTTAGTTTTTCCTTTCTCTAATGCAAGTTTATAGATATCTTCTAAATCACTTTTATCGAAGACATATTTGTTTCCACAAAAATGACAAACAGTTTCTTGAGGTTTATTCTCGTCAATCATTTCTTTGATTTCATCTGCACCTAAAGAAAGAATACCATTTGCAAAACGTTCTTTACTACAAGTACATCTAAATTCTAATGATACTTCATCAAGTATTTCAACATCATCTACAATGTTATATATGATATCTTTAGGTTCATAACCAGAAGAAAGCATTTCTGAAACAGTTGGAATAATTGTTAACTTTTTTTCAATTTTTTCGATAACTTCTTCAGGAGTATCGGGTAATAGTTGAATTATAAATCCTCCACTCGCAACTGCCTTGCTATCTTCATTAACTAAAACTCCTAAACCAACAGCAGATGGTACTTGTTCACTTACATTAAAGTAATATGCGAAATCTTCAGCCATTTCACCACTAATGATTGGAGTAGAGCCTATAAATGGTTCTTTTAATTTTAAGTCTTTTATAACATTTATGAATCCTGTTGTACCTATGGTTTGTTTTGCGTTTAATCTAGCATCAGAATATTCAAAATGACAATGTGGGTTTTCTGCATAACCCCTAATATGACCATGAGCATCACTATCAACTATAATTCTACCAATAGGTCCATCACCTTCAACTTTGATTGTTACGGTTTCATCTAACTTTAGCATTGAGCCCATCATAGCTCCCATACTTAAAACTCTTCCTAAAGCATCAAGAGCACTTGGGTAATAACTCAAACGATCACCTATTTCATTTAATACATTTTTTGTTGATACCGCATATACTCTAACTGATTTATTATAAGCAAGAGCTCTTATTACAACATCATTCATTTTATCACCTCAATTATTATTATATATAATTAGTATAACACATTTTAGTTAAAGTAACAAAAATAAAACATAAAAAAGTATTTTTAATTTAACTAAATATCTTTAATTGACAAAACTATAATAGTTAGTTATAATAGTTATAGAAAGCAAGAGGTATACGTATGAATATTTATGAAGACTATCGTAATTACATTGATGAATGTGATGAACTATTTGAAATGTTAAAAGAAAAGGGAGCTTCTGTTTACTATGCTATATCCGATGTTTTGAAAGTTACTGAATATATATATAATGAATATGAAAAAAATCAAAAACTAGATGAAGATTTAGAAGAAATATTTGATATTGGATATGGCTTTTTAGCTAATGTATTAGCTGATATGAAAACATATTATGAAGATGCATTTGATAAGAACAAAGATGTCTTTGAACAATATAGTGAATTATTATTGTATTCAATTCTCATTGAAGATTTCAAATCTTATATGTATAGTGAAGAATTAATGAATGATGAATATGAGGAAAAGCTTAATCAATTATTAAATAAATTAGATAGTATATTTACAAATAAAAAACCTATTCCTAATGGCTTAGTAGAACAAATTGATGCGACATTAAGTGATATGGGAATTCATAATTCAGACTATCGCCCCGCTTATTCCGTTTTTCAAATGATTGCGGAAGAATTAAACTTAATATAAAAAAATTATATAATTGCTTGCGTCAATAAAAACGCTATGTTATAATGAAGTTGAGTTTTGGGGGGATTAGAAAATAGACTAGATAGAATTCGTTGGGGTTTTTAAAAAT